>Ga0115550_1000013_pt1 | contig 209148 bp, 184 predicted proteins | sample COGITO_mtgs_1005_FD_87177 | JGI IMG/M metagenome (GOLD analysis project Ga0115550, IMG submission 87177) | Pelagic marine microbial communities from North Sea - COGITO_mtgs_100511 | ecosystem: Environmental > Aquatic > Marine > Epipelagic | place: Germany:Helgoland, sampling site Kabeltonne...
CTGGTCAGGCGGTGTTGCCAGCACCAGCAGTTTATGTGCTCAATACCAAAGCTGAAGTGCAGTTTAGTTATGTGCATATCAACTATAAAACCCGGTTGCAGCCTGAGCTTTTGCTGTTAGCGGCGAAACTGGCCAAAGGTTAATCCCCTTCATCCTTGAAGCTGCAGGGTTGTTGGCCGCATTCACTCACTGGAGCGCCAGCCGCGCTATCGCATAGACAGCTATGCTCTTGGGGATTCGCTCAATTGCCGCCTACCTGCAACTTCAATGATCTTGGGGATACTTTAAAGGTGATCCGTCATCCCCACATTGCAGGCAAGATCCCGCATAAAAACCCAATCTTTATTCAGATATCCCACATAACAATTCCCAGCTGATTCAATCAGCTGGCAAAGCCAAAGCTGTCACCAAAAATGCGTTGACGTGCGGCGAAAAATCCGGCATTTTGCGCGCCCACACTGCTTTAGCCACTGAGCATCCGATGCAGAAGTTTTGCCGTCAGCCGGCTTTATAGCTAAAGTAATGTTTTCTTTTTTCCTTTTGCTTTGGAGAATGTTGCATGCGTAACGTCACAGTTGCCGCCACCCAGATGATTGGTGGCTGGAATGTCGAAGAAAATATCGCCCGTGGCGAAAAACTGGTGCGTGAAGCGGCCAGCCAGGGTGCACAGATCATCCTGTTACAGGAACTGTTTGAACGTAACTACTTCTGCCAGAAGCAAAAACCTGATTATCTGAATTTCGCCGTGCCGCTGGAAGAAAACGCTGCCTTTTTACATTTCCAGAAAATCGCCAAAGAACTTAAAGTGGTGCTGCCGATTAGCTTTTATGAGCGCGCTGGCAACTGCCTTTACAACAGCGTGGCGGTGGTCGATGCCGATGGTTCTTACCTCGGTACTTATCGCAAAAGCCATATACCGGATGGCCCTGGCTATAGCGAAAAATACTATTTCACGCCGGGTGATACCGGTTTTAAAGTCTGGGATACCGCTTATGCCAAAATCGGCATCGGTATTTGCTGGGATCAGTGGTTCCCGGAATGTGCCCGTAGCATGGCACTGATGGGCGCAGAACTGCTGTTCTACCCAACGGCCATTGGCAGCGAACCCCATGACCCGACGATTTCATCACGCGACCACTGGCAACGTACCCAGCAAGGCCACGCAGCAGCGAATTTAGTGCCGCTGATTGCCTCCAACCGCATTGGTACGGAAAGCGAAGAAGATTTCTCCATCACTTTTTATGGCAGCTCGTTTATTGCCGACCAATCTGGTGCCAAAGTGCAGGAAGCGGACGAAGTGAGCGAAGCAGTGCTGGTGCACACCTTTGATTTAGACGCGCTGGCGCATATCCGCCGCAGCTGGGGTGTGTTCCGTGACCGTCGCATTGATATCTTCGATACGCTGCTCACCAAAGATGGCAAAACCACGCCTACCACAGGTAAAAACTAACATGGCCGTGACTTTAAGCAGCACCCCACGCGCCGACGGTTTTTACATGCCAGCCGAATGGGCAACCCATAAGCAGACGTGGCTGGTGTGGCCGGAGCGCACCGATAACTGGCGTTTAGGTGCCAAACCGGCGCAACAAGCCTTTACCGCGGTTATTCGCGCCATCGCCCGCTTTGAGCCGGTAACGGTGATGGCTTCGGCGCGGCAGTTTGCGAATGCACAGGCGCAGCTGTGCCTGGAAGCGACCACGCACCCAATCCGGGTGATTGAAGTTTCAACTAACGATTCCTGGTGTCGTGACACAGGCCCAACTTTTGTCACCAATGGCAGCGAAGTGCGGGGCATCGACTGGACATTTAATGCCTGGGGCGGCCTCAATGGCGGTTTGTATTTCCCTTGGGATCTGGATGACCAGGTGGCGCAAAAGGTGCTGAATGTTGAAGGCATCGCCCGCTACCGCACCGAAGGTTTTGTACTGGAAGGCGGCGCCATTCACACCGACGGCGAAGGCACCTTGCTGACGACCGCTGAGTGTTTGTTAAATGCCAACCGCAACCCGGATCTTAGCAAAGCACAAATTGAACAGCAGCTGTCGGATTATTTAGGCATCGATAAAGTGATTTGGCTCGAAGATGGTATTTTTAACGACGAGACCGATGGCCACGTCGACAATATGTGCTGTTTTGTCCGACCAGGTGAAGTATTACTGGCCTGGACTGACGACGAGTCCGACCCACAATACGCCCGCTCCAAAGCGGCGCTGGACGTGCTGGAAAACAGCACGGACGCCAAAGGCCGTAAGTTTATTATTCATAAACTGCCGGTGCCGGGTCCGCTACTGGCCAAAGCTGAAGAATATGCCTCAGTCGATTTAACCGGCGCAGCCACGCCGCGGGAAGCCGAAGCGCGTTTAGCTGGCTCTTACATTAATTTTTATTTATGTAATGGCGGTTTGGTTCTACCTACTTTTGATGACCCGATGGATTCTGTTGCGGTGGAAATTTTAAGTAAAGTCTTCCCACAGCATCAAATTGTCACAGTGCCAGGGCGGGAAATTCTGCTTGGCGGCGGTAATGTGCACTGCATTACCCAGCAACAGCCAGCGTAGCAGCACCGTTAGCAAACACGTAAGTAAAAAAAGGCGCCAAGAGGCGCCTTTTTATATATAAGATCTTATTTTAACAACGATCAGACAGATTTTTTCTCTGCAATATATTGCTCGACCACTCTTTGCAAAATCGCAATCGGCATTGAGCCATTTTTCAGCACCACGTCATGAAAATCAGTCAGCTTGAATTTATCGCCAAGTTCGGTTTGCGCTTTGCTTCGCAGCTCAACAATTTTCAGCATGCCAATTTTATAAGCGCAAGCCTGGCCTGGCATGACGATATAACGCTCAATTTCCGCTTCCACATCTGAAGCAGCCATGCCGGAATTACCAGCCATATACTCGATAGCTTGTTCGCGGGTCCAGCGATGATGGTGAATACCGGTATCAACCACTAAGCGGATAGCGCGGAATAATTCATCCTGCAAGCGGCCTAAATCACCAAAAGGATCGTCCTGATACAAACCGCGCTCGGCCATCAGTTGTTCGGTATAGAGCGCCCAACCTTCGGCATACACAGTAAACGGCAGAATTTTGCGGAAGGTCGGCAAGCCTTGTAACTCTTGCTGAATGGCAATCTGGAAATGATGACCCGGAATGCCTTCATGCACCGCCAGCGTTTTCATACTGAATTTTGGCGTGGCTTTGATATTGTATAAATTGGCGTAAAACACCCCAGGGCGTGAGCCATCCATCGCTGGCGCATTGTAATAAGCACCTGGCGCGGTTTTTTCACTAAATTCCGGTACCCGTTGCACATCCATCGCTGCTTTGGGCCTGATATTAAACGCACCGTCTAAGCGGGTATTGATATCGGCTAAAATAGATTTATAGTCGGCCAGAATTTGCAGCCGCGCTTCGGCGGTGTCCGGATACAGAAATCTTGGGTCGTCGCCCAATGCTTTCATCATCGTTGGCACATGGTCACCACTGATGCCTTGCGCCTGTAACGTGACTAACATCTGCTGTTGAATACGTGCTACTTCATCCAAACCCAGCTGATGAATTTGCGCCGGGGTTAAATCGGTCGTGGTGTGCTCTTTGAGCATATAGGCGTAATAAGCATCGCCATTGGGTAATTTCCACACGCCATCATCACTGGTAGTTTGTGGCAACAAGGCTTGCAGATATTCAGTTAAATGCAGGTAGCCCGGCAACACCGAGGTCTCAATAGCAGTGGCGACTTTTTGTTTTAGTGCGGTGGCCGTTTGGGTATCGACGCCGTTGATGGCATCAACCTTACCGGCAAAATGTGTATATAGCAGCTGCTGATCAACCGGACCATTGGTAAACCCCTGAATTTCGGCTAAAACTTTTTCCAGTACAAATCGCGGTGGCATCACCCCTTTATTTGTCCGGATTTGTAAATCTTCCACCACCTGGATAAATACCCGCTGGAATTGCTCCAACCTGGCGATGTAATGTTCGGCGTCCGTTAAATCGTGCAACGGATGGCTGTTAACCATAAATTTGGGCAGTGAATTTTGTACTCCAAACAACTGATTGACCGGATAACCATGGTAACGCCATTGCTCACCTTCGGCGTTGTGCGCCATAAACCATTCCAGCATGTCGTAACTGAGTTTTTCCTGCTCCGACATCGCGTTACGATCGTACTGGCGCAGTGTAGTTAAATCAGCTTTAAGTTTGGCTTGTTGTGCATCGCCAGCTTGTTGTGAACGATCGTCCAGTTGCGCATTGTGGCTACGGATGCCAAGACTTTCCAGCATGCGTAATTGTGTCAGCAGTTCCGGGCTTTCTAAGCCATATTCCAGAAATACCCGCTCATAAAACACCCGGCTGGAAAAGGGTTTAAACCAAATTGCGTTCACCGCCAGCACGGTGATTGCAGCCAAAATCAGCAGAAAAACTCTTAAGACCCACTTACCCATTTGTTCGTTTCCTTTTTTATTTTTATAAAACATAGCTTTACTAAGATTTGACCCTTTCTGTCAATTGCAAAGTGCATATTGCTTAAAAAAACCGCTGCAAAGTGGTCTAAACAGATGCTGTTATCACAGCAGGTTTTCCATTAAACTGTGCGGCCGCGTCGCCGTGGCGCGCCTTGTTTGTACTGTAAGGAGTCATTGAATGGCTAAAGCCTGTGCTTGTCATATCCTGGTGAAAACCTCGGAAGAAGCCGAAAACCTGAAACAGCAGTTGGCCAAAGGTGCCAGTTTTCATGAGTTAGCCAAAAAACACTCATTATGTCCGTCTGGTAAAAAAGGCGGTGATTTAGGCGAATTTCGCTCTGGTCAAATGGTGAAACCCTTTGATGATGTCGTGTTTAAAAAACCAATTCTGGAAATCCATGGTCCGGTGAAAACGCAGTTTGGTTTTCATTTGATCAAAACGTTATACCGCGCTTAACTCCCACTTAAAGGATTGACGATGCAACTTGCCCTTTGCCAGTTTGACACGGACGCTCAAGCGATTCTGGCAATTTTTAACCACGCCATTTTGCATACCACTGCCCTTTATGAATATAACCCCAGAACGATGGCGACCATGCAACAGTGGTTCGCCAATAAAACCGCTGGCAACTTTCCGGTATGGGGATTGAAAAACGTCGATGGCGAGCTGGTTGCTTTTGGCAGCTACGGGACTTTCCGAGCTTTTCCGGCGTTTAAATATTCAGTGGAACATTCGGTGTATGTCCATCCTGAACATCAGGGCAAAGGGTATGGCCGGATGATGCTTACGCAGCTGATAGTGTCGGCACAGCAGCAGAATTATCATTTGTTGATTGGTGGGATTGATGCCAGCAACAGCGGCAGTATTGCGCTGCATCAGAAACTGGGGTTTGTGCATAGCGGCACCATCACCCAGGCCGGTTTTAAATTTGGTCGTTGGCTGGATTTGGCGTTTTATCAGTTAACACTGGTCACGCCGACTGAACCGGTTGATGGCTAAAAACTTCTGGGGTCAGAGTAGTACTCTGACCCCAGAAGTTTCAGAATTCGGTTAACAATTGACACTGACCCCGTAGTTAACAATTACTACGGGCGTTTTTTGCCAAGCGCAACTGCCCGCAGTTTTGATTTTTCAATCGACAATTTACGGCTGTTGCTCAGCGTTTTTTTCATTTTGACTTCGGCATCGGCCTGATCTTCTTTGGCTTTGCTGGAGTGATTAAATTTCGGATTGTGCTCATAGCCCGGCAATACTTGCTGTTCAATCACCTGCTGGATCATTTTCTCAATCTGACTGAGCATTGGCAAATCGTCCGGAGTCACCAACGTGACCGCCAAACCAAAACGGCCAGCGCGGCCGGTACGGCCAATCCGGTGCACATAGTCTTCGGCGATATGCGGTAAATCGTAGTTCACCACTATCGGTAAATCTTCGATATCCAGCCCACGGGCGGCGATATCTGTCGCCACTAGTACCCGCAGTTCGCCCTTTTTAAAATCCTGCAGCACCTTGGTGCGATGGCCCTGGCTTTTATCACCATGAATAGCCGCCGCTTCAATGCCATCCAGCGCCAGCTGTTTACTTAAGCGGTCGGCACCATGTTTGGTACGGCTGAAAATCAGCACTTGTTGCCAGTTGCGGGCGCCAATCACGTGAGAAAGCATTTCACGTTTACGCTGCGAATCGACCCGAAACGCCAGTTGTTGTACCTGCGCCGACGCCGAATTGGCCGTTGCCACTTCAATCAGTTCCGGGCTATTAAGTAAATTGTCGGCCAAGGCTTTAATATCATTGGAGAAGGTCGCGGAAAAGAGCAGCGTCTGCCGTTTCGGCGGTAACTTGGCCATAATGCGTTTGATATCGTGGATAAAACCCATATCCAACATGCGGTCGGCTTCATCCAGCACCAGCACTTCCAGCTGATACAAGCTAATAGTACCCTGATGTAAATGGTCCAATAACCGGCCCGGCGTTGCGATCAGAATATCCAAACCACCATCGGCGGCATCGAGCTGCGGATTGATGGACACGCCACCATAAAACACCGCGGTTTTCAGCGGTAAATGCCGGGCATATGCAGCGATATTGTCGGCCACTTGCTGTGCAAGTTCACGGGTTGGCGTTAGCACCAGGCAACGAATTTGCTTCGGTTCCAGTGTTTTTGGCTGAGAAATAAGTTTTTGCAGAATAGGCAAGGTAAAAGCGGCGGTTTTGCCGGTGCCGGTCTGCGCGCCGCCCAGCACATCTTTGCCTTTTAAAATCACCGGAATGGTTTTTTGCTGAATTGGGGTTGGGCTTTGGTAGCCCTGATCAAAGATTGCCTTTAAGATAAGCGCGTCTAACGCCAAATCTGCAAATTGCATAATTGTCCTTCAGAAACAAGGCCGGCAGCGGCCAATCAGCGCGACCACAAGTGGCGGCTCTATAAGGACGCGAGTATAGCAGAATCAACCTTTGCAGGATATCAAGCCCCATGTCTGAACATCGCGATCACAACGAACTTGAAATCCAGGCTCTTGCGGAAGATGCCACCAGCCTCACTAAAAACTGGTTTGTCTACCTGATCCGAACCGCCAACGGTGTGCTTTACACTGGCATTAGTACCAATCCGGCCCGAAGGTTACGCCAGCACCAGGGCGAAATTGTCGGTGGCGCCAAAGCATTGCGTGGTAAAGGTCCGTTGCAACTGGTCTGGCAATCTCAGGCGCCTAGTCGCAGCATCGCCAGTCAGTGGGAAATTCAGCTGAAAAAACTGCCGAAAAAAGCCAAAGAGCAGTTAGTTAGTTTGTTGTGGCAACCAGAGTTTTTAACCAAAACCCAAGAACCTCCCGCTTCACTGGCGAACTCGCCTGAACTGGCTTCGCAATAAGTACTTTTTAACTAAGTGCATTTTCTTTGAAGTCAGGCCATTATTGCGCCGGGCTTAACTGAAAAATATCCGCTTCCGGCGTTTTATCGACCGTAAAGTACAGACCGTTGTGACCAACACTAAACCGCGTATTTGCTGGCATTTCCGCGATGATCGCCTCTGCGCCAGACTCAATATCAAATTGCAGCAGTTGTGCCGTTGTGGCATCTGGTTTTTGTTGCAGAAAATGCAGCTTCCCGGCTGAAAAACTAAATTGAAACCGCCGGCTGCGATCGGTGATCCCGGGCAGTTGCACCGCCAACGGCTGACCGGCAAACATGAATTGATGCTGTTGATTCATCAGGATCGCGTGCTGCGTCAGCGCATCATACTGCGCATAGGCCCAGTCACCGGGTTGTTGCTGTAATTGGTTTGAGACCAGATCATAGTGAAACAGTTGCCACCGCTGTTGCTGTTGCAAACTAAAAGCCAGCATCTGCGCATTCACCCAGGACAAACCCCGGATTTCCTGCGCCGGGATGGCTAATGTCTGACTGTGACCGCTGACAATGTCCAGCAGCTGAATTTCATGACCAAATAACACCGCTAATTGCCGATCATCCGGCGACCATTGCAGGTCGTAGATCCAATCGTTACGGTTAAATTCACTGAGTTTGCGGTTATGGCCATTATCCAGCTGATGCAGCCAAATCTCGCGACTACCGCTGCGATCCGATACAAAAGCCAGAAGTTGTTGTTGCTGCGATATTTTTGGCATTGAATCGCTGACCGATGACCCAATCAGCTGGGTGGCTGGTCCGCCCGCCAGCGGCTGAACATGGATCTCGCGCCGCGCCTGCCAGCCCGAATAGACATAACTTTGGCCATCCCCCGCACGTCGCAGCTTACCAATGCCATGCCCGGTGCTGAAAATCGTTGCCTGTTGTTGCCCATCCAACCCAAATTGCAGCAGCTGATTGGATGGGCTGGCATCGGTTTGTAGGATGCTTTCACCTTGCTGATCCCAGATTGGGCAGCAGAACCAGTTATTTTTACTGAATAAATGCGTGAGCTGATTGCTAGGTATATCAAGCAGATAGTATGAAAGCTGCTGGTGTTGATTCGGCGATGCGATCAGTAATTGGTCACGCCTGGGGTGTAAATCAAACTCGACGTTGCCTGCCAGTACCAAGGGTGGTTGCGCCGATTGGCGAATGTTGCCGGTCGTCAGGTCTTTCAGATAAATATGATAAGCGGTACCCGTTCCCTGATTTTCGCTGTAAATCAGTGTGTTGCCATCGTGGCTAAACACCACATTACCATGACTGCCAACCGGGCACTGATGCACTACTTTGTGCTGTAGGATTTTTTTAGCCGCGTCATTTTGAGCAGCAGTGTTGGTATGCTTTTCTGCGATATTCGCTTGGAACTCAAGCAGTTTGATCTGGCAGCTTTTGGCATTCTGGTAAAAATAGACAAATCGCAAACCGTCCCTGGACCAATCGCCATTGCCTGAATACCCGGTTTCGTTACTCAGGAGATGAATTTCATTGCTGATCAGATCTTTGAGATACAACGCCAGGTTTGGCTCTTGATCTGCTGGGTGATTTGCCGAATGCTCTGCCGAATCAGACGCCGAATCAGACGCCGAATAAATCAGCGAACGGCCATCCGGCGCCAAAGCGGGCAGCACTTCTTCACCACTTTCACGGGTTAGCGGCGTTAATTTAAAACTTGGTGGCTGGTTTTGGCTTGGCATCGCCTGCCAATAGCTGACCCCCAAACCGATGGCGAGCAGTAAAGCCAACATCAGCCACCAGCCAATTGCCGGGACATGGTTGAGCTTCGGTTGTGCAGTGATTTCAAGCGCCGCTAGATCAAGCGCGGCAGCAGTCACGGCCATCAGCGGCCGCTCAGCACTGGTCGCAAGCGCCACTGGTGCAATCAACCGATAACCTTTGCGTGGCAAGGTAATAATAAATTCGCTGTGTTTGGCCGGATCGCCTAAGGATTTGCGCAACTTGGCAATGATCCGGTTAATCGCGTTGTCGGTGACTATCTGACCTTGCCAGACTTCGGCGATAAATTCGTCCCGGCTAATCAACCGCCCCGGATGGCGACAAAAATAGGCCAGCACTTCGGCTTGTTTTGGCTCCAGCTGAATTTGTACGCCGTCCCGCCACAGCAGATGTTTATCATCACAAAATTGGATCTGCGCCAGTTGCCACAACATCGATTTACAGCCTCCCCGGCAAAATTTGCAAAATCATACCCTGTTTTGCCGCCAAGTCACTTTTGGTCACAAAAAATCACCGCTTGATCACGACCTTAGCCCCACAACCGGCCAGACTGGCGGCTGCAACATTCACCAAGGAATTGAACATGAACCCTAATCTACCCGAACATCTTTTATCGCGTGGGACCTTTTATTGGGCAGTCGTGGTGCGGATATTTGCCGTGTTCATTGGCTGTTTATTGCTGGCGCCCCTTGGCAACGCCAATACGCCAATAACTCAGTGGCAACCAAAGCCACTACCAGCACTTGCCGCTAGCGGATCCTTTGCCAAAGAAGAACAACAATTGCTGCAAAGCTTACTCGCCGATGCCACACCAACACAAAAAATCCGTTTATTGTTGTTATTAAATCAACCACACGCAGCCCTTCGCACGCTGCAACAATGGCGCGCCAGCCAATTACAGCTGCGCGCCAACGCCAGCCCGTATGCGCTGATGCCTTATGAATTATGGGCTCGGGCGCTCTTAACCCAAGGTGCGCCCGAAAGTGCACTGCCGCTGGTTTTTCAAAAGCTTATTGGCTCCTTGCCAGATCCACAAGCGCATCTGGCAACGGCTTTTATCGCTCGCGACCCGGCGCAAAATTTAGAGCCGTTACAACAACTGCATCAGCAATTGCTGGAAGCCGCCACAGCAAAAACCGTTACCAGCGTGGTAGATCTTAAAAACAAAGCCGAATTACAACGCCGTTATTTTAGCGCCTACGCCGAATATTATTTGCTGGCAAAAGTGCAGCAACAGCTGGCGCCATTGGTCGAAGCCGATAGAAACCGGCGTTATCACATCGATACCAAAGTGCTGATCACCACCAGCGATGGCATTGAACTCTCCGCCATAGTGGTGCGCAGTAAAAGCCATTCCGAGCCACGACCGGCCATTTTAAGCGCATCGATTTATGCCGATGAAGCCGCAAATCTGCAGCATGCCATTGCCGCCGCCGCGCGCGGTTATGTGGGCGTAGTGTCAGATTCACGCGGTAAAAGATTAAGCCAGGCGCGCATTACGCCTTATGAAAATGAAACCAAAGACGTGACGGCGATGATTGACTGGCTAAGCCGCCAGCCCTGGTGTGATGGCCGGGTGGCGATGTATGGTGGTAGTTATCTGGGTTATACCCAATGGGCAGCGGCGAAAAACCTGCCCAAAGCGCTTAAAACCATAGTGCCGGCAGCAGCAGCGATTCCGGGGCAAGGCCTGCCGATGGAGAATAATATTTTCCTCAACGCCAATTATGCCTGGCCATTTTTTGTCAGTAACGGCCGTTACAACGACCCACAGGCCTACATTGCGCACAACGATCATGAAGTGAATCAGCGTTGGTACCAAAGTGGCCGCGCTTATCGTGACTTTGACCAAATTGCCGGCAAAGCCAACCCCTGGCTACAAAAATGGCTGCAACATCCGTCTTTTGATGAATATTGGCAAAGCATGGTACCCACTGCGGCCGAATACCAAAAGCTTGCTATTCCGGTGCTGAGCCTGACCGGGTATTACGATGATGGGCAAATTTCGGCGCTGCAGTATGTGCGGGATCATCAGCGGTATAATCCTGAAGCGGAGCACTATTTAGTGATTGGGCCTTATGACCACTTCGGCGCGCAGCATGGCAGTAATGACGTTTTGCTACGGGAATATCCGCTAGATCAAGTCGCGCACCTTGATGTGTTGGCGCTAACGTTCAGCTGGTTCGATTATGTGCTGAAAGGCCAACCGAAACCGGCACTGTTGCAGGATAAAATCAATTATCAGCTGATGGACGATAACAGCTGGCGGCATGCGCCTTCGCTGGCTGCTCTAGCGTTTGCGCCACAACGGTTTTATTTTGCCGCGAAAAATCCGCTTGGTGGATACGGGCTGACAGTGGTGAAACCGGCGCTAGATTCGGTCGCCAAAAACGCCGCCATCGCCACCCAACGGATTGATTTTAAAGATCGTAGCCAAAGTTATAACCAACATTATTATCCCTGGCCTTTGCTGCAACCTGCTTTTGTACCTGACAATGGCCTGCTACTGCAAACCGAGCCCTTGTTAGAAGCGATGGAATTGGCTGGAACTTTTAGTGCCAGCTTGCAGCTAAGGCTCAATAAAAAAGACGTTGATCTCGGGCTGACTTTGTTTGAAGTCACCCCACAAGGCCAATATTTCAACCTGAGTTATTTATTGGGCCGCGCCAGTTATGCCAAAGATCCAAGCCAGCGGCAATTGCTGCAGCCGGGTAAACCACAGACGGTGGTATTTCAGCGTAGCCGGATGATCGGCAAAAAAATTGCCAAGGGCAGCCGGTTGCTGTTGCTTGCGAATGTCAATCTGAATGCTTTTGCCCAAATCAACTACGGCAGCGGCGGTGATGTGAGTGCTGAATCGATAGCGGATGCCGGTGAGGCGCTGCAATTGGAGTGGTTGGCGGGTAGTTTTATTGAGCTGCCGCTTCGGCCATTCGCGCAAAGTACCAGCGCCTTGCAGCCATAAACCAGCGGCAGTAACCAGAGACAGCAACCAGCGACAGCAACCAGCGACAGCAACCAGAAACAATAACCGGCAAAATCCGCTATTCAACCGAAGTCGCATAGCGGGCAACGCTTTGACGCGTTATCATCCGCAGCACACCAAGTTCTGCACTGTAAACGTAGTGCAGGCAACGAAGACCCGGAGACCGCTGTTGGACAATTTTCTGCTGATTTTAATGTACCTGTGCATCGGCGTGCTGGCGCGGCGGATCCCGAAATTTACCGATGATACCCCGGTGGTGCTGAACGCTTTTGTGCTTTATATCGCCCTACCGGCGCTTATTTTACAGAAAATTCCGGCATTGCAGTTTTCCACCGCGCTACTAATCCCAGCTGTGGTGCCCTGGATTTTGTTGTTGATAGTCGTTGCCACAGTTCTATTGTTAAGCAAGCTATTTGGCTGGAGTCGCGATATCACCGCTGCCTTGTTAATTGTGCTGCCCCTTGGTAACACCTCGTTTTTAGGTTTTCCAATGATCGAAGCGTTTTTCGGTGGTGATCATCTGCCTTATGCGCTGATTTACGATCAGGTGGGATCTTTTGTCGCGTTGGCCACTTATTCAACCATTTTGGCTGCTGCGTACAGCCCAAGCGCCGAAAAAGCCACCTTCAAAACGATAAGCCTGAAAATTCTAACCTTCCCGCCATTTTTGGCGTTGATGCTGGCCTTGCTGTTACGAAATGTTTCTTATCCACCGTTGTTTCAGGCGCTGGTGGACAATCTGGCGCAAACTTTAGTGCCACTGATTATGGTCGCCGTTGGCTTTACTTTGCGTTTTTCACTGGGTGAAGACCGGCTTTCGCCACTGCTGAGCGGCATTGCAATCAAACTGTTGTTGATGCCAATCCTGGTTTATGCCGGCTGTTATGCTCTTGGACTGGAAGGAAAAGCCGTAACGGTGTCGGTGTTTGAAGCAGCGATGCCGCCTATGATTTCTGCGGGTGCCATCGCCATCATGGCTGGACTGGCACCCAGAATGGTGGCAAATTTAGTTGGGTTTGGCCTGCTATTAAGTTTCCTTACTTTGCCCATCTGGTATTGGGTATTAAGTGTTTGATGGTGAAAACTAATTTTCGCTGCTGCTTGAAATCATGACGTCGAAACAATGCACTTCATTGTGACAAACTCATTCGTTAAACCAGCCACTGTGTTTCCGAAACTGCATCGTGATATTTACATTTTGTAAAACTTTAATCCGACCATAACGATTTAGCACGTTTATAATCCATGCATCAAACTAAAAGGAGTATTAGAAATGCGTAAATTTTTACTGGTAGCGTTGCTGTGTGTAGGAGCCACCTCAGCACAAGCACTTGAGAAAGAAGAAGTCATTATGAATGACATGGAATACAGCAATGAATTTCAGCTGGCCTTGCGCAAAGCACAACATACCGACAAAGCAAAGTCGTTCGATTCATTATTAAAATATGCACAATACGGCGAAAAGATTGCCCAGTTTATGGTCGGTAATTTTTACCTGACGGGTACTGGTACCAAAGCAGATCCACTGGAAGGACTGATCTGGATGGGTGTGGCGCTTGAACAAAAAGTACCTGAATGGCAAAAAGCTTACGATGGACTGACCGCAAAACTGCCTGCAGATCAAATGGCTATGTTGCAGGGGAAAATTGATGAGCGCAAAGCCCTTTACGGCATCAAAGCGCAGCATATGAGTTGTGTAAAACAGGCGACAGTGGTGGGCTCTAACATGCGCTACCATGTCTGCAACAAAAAACTCGACAGCGCTCAACGAGTAACGGTCGTAAAATACACCGAATAATTTGCAAAGACACAGGACGGGTCATTGTTGACGCGTCCTGTGATTATCCCGCTGAATGAACAACGATTAATCTTTACTCATCGCCAATAATTTTGGCAAAAACTCTTTATCCATCGCCGCCAATTCAATCTGCTCTGCCAACACTTCGTGCAAAATAGTATCTGTCGTCAACGGGTTGGCTAACACCACTCGAAATACCACCGTATCCTGTCGCTGATAAGTGGCTGGTTTTAACCGGGTCCTGGAGACAAAAGATTTGCCTTCTTCGCGCTGGCGTTTTTGAATAAATTTGGTCAGGCCGCTAATCAGCTCGTTAAATTTCTGCACCCGCTCCCACTCACCTTCGCTCATCGCTTTACGCATCGCTTGCTGTACTGCAGCGGGCACATAACGATAAGTGAGTAAACAAAGCTCCGGCGCTGTGACCAGTTCAAAATCGGCATGTAAATCAATGAGCCCCGCAAAATAGCGGGCTTTTTCCAGGCTGCGGTTAATTAAAATTTCATAACCTTCGCGGCCAATCACCTGCAAACAAGCATGCACCAGCATCGCCATGCCAGGGCGTGAGCCTTCCAGCGTCTGACTGCCTAAATCTTTGGAGCCTTTACGCAGAATATATTCAGCGTGATGCTCGATGGCATGGGCGGCGGATGGATGTTTAAACACCACCATGCCAGCGCCCATTGGCACATACATTTGTTTATGCGCGTCGATGGTGACTGAATCAGCGCGCTCGATGCCTTTGAGTAAATAACGATATTTATCAGAGAGTAACGTTGCACCGCCCCAGGCCGCATCAACATGAAAATGACAGTTCAGCTCAGCGGCTAAATCCGCCAGTTCATCTAAGGGGTCAACATTACCGGTTTCGGTTGTTCCAGCAACGCCGACAATCGCCACCACCCGGATCGAGCGCGCGGCTAAATCGGCAGCCACCCGGCGCATTTCAGCGCTATCAACTTTATTGTTGGCATCGGTTTTCACCGGGATCAATAAATCCCGGCCAATCCCCAGAATATCAGCGGTTTTTCGCAGCGAATAATGGCCACGCTCGGACACCAGAATGGCTAAATCCTGATAACCATAATGGCGCATGGCGCGGAATAAACCTTCTTTGGCCACGCCTTTAAAATCGCCGTCCGGCCGCAATAAGCGGTTACGGGCAATCCACAGCGCCGTCATATTGGCGACGGTGCCGCCAGAGCAAAACGCGCCTAACGAATGATTGGCGCTATGCAGCCATTTTTTATAAAAACCTTCAGTTTCGCCATACACCAAGTGGTGCAGCATACCAAGCACCTGGCGTTCCAGCGGGGTGAACGCTTTGGAAGTTTCGATTTTCACCAGATTCTGGTTCAGACCGACCATCATTTTTGACAGCGGCAACACAAAATAAGGTAACGCAGACGTCATATGACCGATAAAACTGGGCGCCGCCGTGTGGACCGAATGTGCCACCAGTTTTTGCATGATGTTTTCAGCGTAATCAGAGACAAATTTAGGCTGCGCCGGAATTTGATACGTCTGAAAATCACGCTCGATTTGCCACAGTGGTTTTTCCACCGCCACAATACTTTCGCGCAGAAAACCCGCCAGGTTTTGCGAGATATTCTGTTCAATGATACTGAGCGTGGAGTCTGGCGCTTCCGGCACCGTGAAAATGCGCCATAGCGCTTCTTCGGAGGCCTCAGCCTGGCGTTTAGGTTCGGTCATAGTTTCTCACCGGGTTACTTCAGGTCGTCCACAGATCCACACCTGTAACGCCGAAAAACAGTAAGTCAAAAGGAGGCCACTGTACTTTATGAGTTGTAAAAAGTCTTCAAAAAACTGTCATTCGCCTGCAAACTGGTCGGAACAGCACCGGTTGGCAGACGAGGTCAGTAATTCGAATTTACAGAAGCGATTAGCTACGAAGGCCAATCCCTTTATTAATCAGATGCATGGCAATAGCAAACAGCACAGTGATTAAGCACAGCATCACCGCAAAAGCCACGACGATGTTGACATCCGACACGCCAAGAAAGCCATAGCGGAATGCATTGACCATATACACAATTGGATTGGCCGCCGCCACATGTTGCCAGAAGCCTGGCAATAAGGTCAGCGAATAAAACACTCCGCCCAGATACGTCAGCGGCGTCAGCACAAAAGTCGGCACGATGCTGATGTCATCAAAGGTTTTGGCGTACACAGCATTAATCAGTCCGCCTAATGAAAACAAGGCTGATGTCAGCACCACGGTAGCGATAATCACCAGCAGATGATGAATGCGAATATCGACAAAAAACAAACTAAGCAGCGTGACAATTAAACCAACCAGCACGCCACGCGCCACGCCACCGCCAACAAAGCCCAGTACAATCACATAGTTCGGCACCGGCGCAACTAACAGTTCTTCCACATTACGCTGAAACTTGGCGCTGAAAAAACTGGATGCCACATTGGCGTAGGAATTGGTGATCACTGACATCATAATCAGTCCAGGCACAATAAATTCCATATAGGTGAAACCACCCATATCGCCGATGCGCGAGCCGATTAAAGTGCCAAAAATCAGGAAATACAAGGTCATAGTGATGGCAGGTGGCACTAAAGTCTGCACCCAAATCCGCATAAAACGGTTGGTTTCTTTATTGATAATGCTTTGAAAAGCAATCCAGTTGCGGGCCTGACTCATGCTTTTGCTCCTTGCGCTTTTTCTGACTGGCCATTTTTCACCAAGCCATTTTCTACAAGACTGACAAACAACTCTTCCAGCCGGTTGGCCTTGTTGCGCATCGACAGCACCTGAATACCCTGCGCTGTTAACGCCGCAAATACCGAGTTCACACCCTGCCCTTTGGCGACATCAATTTCCACCGTATGCTCGTCAAGTTGCCGTAATGTAAATCCATCCAACTGATCGACCTTGGCGGCTATGGCTAAATCCAATACAAAAGTTTCTTTGGTCAGTTTGCTTAAGAGTGCTTTCATACTGGTATTTTCGACAATCTTGCCGTTATTGATAATGGCGATATTACGACAAAGATTTTCCGCTTCTTCCAGATAATGGGTGGTCAGAATAATGGTCACGCCCTGTTGGTTGATTTCTTTGAGGAATTCCCACATCGAACGGCGAAGTTCAATATCAACGCCTGCAGTTGGCTCGTCGAGGATCAACAATTTTGGCTCGTGCATTAAAGCGCGGGCAATCATCAACCGCCGTTTCATACCGCCGGATAACTCGCGCGAGCGGGCATGGCGTTTTTCCCATAACCCAAGCTGACCTAAGTATTTCTCCGCCCGCACCATGGCAATGGCTTTTGGCACACCATAATAACCGGCCTGATTGACCACAATTTGCAGCACAGTTTCAAACTGGTTGAAGTTAAATTCCTGCGGCACTAAACCAAGCTGGCTTTTAGCATCTTCCAGCGCAATATCAATGTCATAGTCGAACACTTTGACAGTGCCTGAGCTTTTATTGACCAGCGAACTGATAATACCAATACAGGTACTTTTGCCAGCACCGTTGGGGCCAAGCAATGCAAAAAAATCACCTTGTTGCACCTGTAAGTCGATACCGGACAGTGCCACAGTACCGCTTTTGTAGGTTTTTTTAAGCTGTTGAATATTTAGAGCGAGCGTCAAATGATTCCCCTTTCCCGTCGTGCTTAAAGCTACGGCCTGATTGCTGCGCCAATACCTCACTCATTCAAACCGTCATTTAATCCTGACTGGTTGAATGAACCGGTGCTGGCGCATAACCCCAGCGTGGCATGATGTTCTGCGGTAATTGCAAGTGGTCCAAAATTCGCGCCACCATAAAATCAATTAAATCTTCAATACTTTGTGGCTGATGATAAAAACCAGGCGCCGCTGGCATAATCGTCACCCCCAGTTTGGCGAGCTTGAGTAGGTTTTCCAGATGCAAAGCACTGAGCGGCGTTTCCCGCGGTACTAAAATCAGCTGGCCTTGTTCCTTAATTACCACATCGGCGGCGCGCTCAATTAAATTGTCGCTCATGCCATAAGCGATGGCGGCGACAGTACCGGTTGAACACGGGCACACCACCATGGTTTTTGGCGCAGCAGAGCCAGAAGCCACCGGCGAAAACCAATCATCTTTACCGTACACAGCCAGTAAGTCGGGGCTGCACCCTAACATTTCAACCAGTTGCTGCTGACAACTTTGCGGGTTGCCGTTGAGCTTTAAATTGTGTTCGGTGGCGAACACCACCCGGGCGGCACTTGAAATCAATAAATGCACTTTGACGTTTTGCGACAACAAACACTGCAGCAGCCGCCAGCCGTACAAAGCGCCGGACGCGCCGGTAAAGGCCAGGGTGATTTCACGCTCTGGTGCAGGTGTTAAAGCGCCTTGCAAAGTGCTGGTTGCAGATGAAGTCATCAGTGTTCCCATTTTTTCTTTAAGGCATCGAGTAATTTGTCATGAATGCCGCCAAAACCGCCGTTGCTCATAATGACAATCGAATCGCCCTGCACTGCGGCATCGGTGATTAGACTGACTAAAGCTGCGATATCGCTGCTGACCTGCGCTTTGTTGCCACAAGCCGCTGCCACATCAGCCAATGACCAGCCGGAGTTCAATGGTTCAAACAAAAACACCTGATCAGCGGTTTTGAGTGAAGCAGGCAAAGCGGCTTTATGCACGCCAAGACGCATGGTATTGGAGCGCGGCTCTAATACGGCCAGAATACGTTTTTCACCCACTTTGTTGCGAAGCCCGGCCAAAGTGGTATCGATGGCCGTTGGGTGGTGGGCAAAATCGTCATACACCGCAATATCAGCCACAGTGCCTTTAAGCTCCATCCGCCGTTTTGGCGCAATAAATGTATTCAGTGCTTCGATAGCAACGGCAATCGGCACACCGGCATGCCGGGCGGCGGCCAGCGCCATCAGGCCATTATCAACACTATGTTGCCCGGTTAAATCCCAGCGTACTTCGCCAAGCACTTCACTAGCAGTTTCGCCTTGCAAACTTACCTGAAAAGCGCTGCCGTCGTTACTCAGTAATTCAGTGGTCCAATCCAAACCGTAGCGCTGCTGCTCACTCCAGCAGCCCATCGCTAACGTCTCATCTACTGCCGCGACATTGGCTGGCGATAACACCAAACCATTGCCTGGCACCATCCGCAGTAAATGGTGGAATTGGCGCTGAATGGCCGCCAAATCCGGGAAAATGTCGGCGTGGTCATATTCCAGGTTATTGATAATTAACGTGCGTGGCCGGTAATGCACAAATTTACTGCGTTTATCAAAAAACGCGGTGTCGTATTCGTCGGCTTCAATCACAAAAAAGGGTGCGTCGCCTAAGCGGGCAGAAACATCAAAATTCTGTGGAATGCCACCAATTAAAAAACCAGGCTTCAGGCCGGCGTATTCCAAAATCCACGCCAGCATCGAAGTGGTGGTGGTTTTACCGTGCGTGCCCGATACCGCCAGTACCCAACGGCTTTGCAGCACATGCTCAGCCAACCATTGCGGGCCTGAGGTGTACGGCAGATTGTTGTTTAATACAAATTCAACTGCCGGATTACCACGGGACATAGCATTACCAATAATCACCAGATCCGGAGCTGGCTCAAACTGGCTGGCGTCATAACCCTGGGTTAATTCGATGCCAAGCTCTTCGAGCTGGGTACTCATCGGTGGATACACATTGGCGTCAGAGCCGGTGACTTTATGGCCCATCGCTTTGGCAATCGCCGCAATACCGCCCATAAAAGTGCCACAAATGCCCAAAATATGAATATGCATAACCTTCCTTTTTATTCCGTTTTAACCACGACGGCGCCATAAAATGGCCGCAAAGATGCCGCATTGTAACAAAAGCGCTTTGGAACAAAAGCAAATAAAAGCGGCTGAAAAACTGCAATTTTTAGCTAGATTCTTTACACTGTGCGCCGGCGTCTGTCGCATAGCTAAAATCTATCCATAAACGACTCAGACCCGCCCTACAGCAACAGCAATAAGGAAAACAACATGCGCCGACTGGCTCCCGTATTACGGCAGGACGGAGTTGATACCGACCTGATTTCCCTGATCAAAACGATTCTGGCCGCTTGTAAGGAAATCTCCTTCCGCGTCGGTCAGGGTGAACTGGCCGGTGTTTTGGGCTCGACGCTGGATGAAAACATTCAGGGCGAAACCCAGAAAAAACTCGATGTGCTGGCCAATGAGCTGCTCAAAGACATGATTTTAGAAACCGGCGTGGTCAAAGCCATTTCCTCAGAAGAAGAAGATTACACCGTCGCTGGCAACCCGGAAGGTCGTTATCTGGTGACTTTTGATCCACTCGACGGTTCATCCAATACCGATATCAATAGCCTGATTGGCACTATTTTCTCTATTCTGCCTGCCCGCGCTGACGTTGACGCTGCTGATGCCGCACAATTTTTACAACCAGGCACTGCGCAAATTGCCGCTGGTTATGTGCTGTATGGCCCATCGACCATGCTGGCGCTGACCACCGGCAAAGGCACTAAACTTTATACGCTGGATAAAACCTACGGCGGTTTTTTGCTGACGCAAGATGAAGTGGCAGTGCCGGGTGTCACCGCCGAATTTGCGATTAATATGTCGAATCAGCGCCATTGGCAGCCAGCTATGCAATCTTATGTCGCTGATTTGTTGCTTGGCAAACCTGGCCCACGCGGCAAAAATTTTAATATGCGCTGGATTGCTGCAATGGTTGGCGATGTGCACCGGGTGTTATGCCGTGGCGGTATTTTTATGTACCCAAGCGACACTAAAGATCCAAATAAACCAAACAAGTTACGCCTGATGTACGAAGCCAATCCGATGAGCTTTTTAGTAGAACAGGCCGGCGGCCTCAGCAGCACTGGCTATCAGCGCATTATGGAAATAGAGCCTACCGATATTCACCAACGGGTGGCGGTGATCCTGGGGTCAAAGCATGAAGTGGAAACTTGCCTGAATTATCATCAGGCTTAAAAACCAACCAATTCGACAAATGGCTAGGGGTAAACCCGTAGCCATTTAAAATGCCGCCGTTATAATAGGCGCCATTCAACACATCATCATCGATCTAAGGAACTATCATGAGTCTGAGTCTGGTACCCGCAGGTAAAAATCTGCCTGACGAAATTAACGTCATCATCGAAATTCCGGCCAATGCCGATCCAATCAAATACGAAGTCGACAAAGACAGCGGCACGGTGTGGGTTGACCGTTTTATGTCTACGCCAATGTTCTACCCATGCAACTATGGTTTTGTAAACCATACCCTGAGTCTGGATGGAGATCCGGTTGACGTATTAGTGCCAACGCCTTACCCGTTGGTACCAGGTGCAGTCATTCGCTGCCGTCCGGTTGCAGTGCTGAAAATGGCTGACGAAGCCGGTGAAGATGCCAAAGTTCTGGCCGTGCCTATCAGCAAATTGACCAAAATCTACGACCACATTCAAGATATCAATGACGTGCCGGAACTTCTGAAACAACAAATCCAGCATTTTTTTGAACGTTACAAAGAATTAGAGCCTGGTAAGTGGGTGAAAGTGATTGGCTGGGGCGACAAAGCTGACGCCAAAGCAGAAATCAGCACTTCTTATGACCGCGCCAACAAGAAATAAACAAACTTATTGAGCAATGTAAATAGCCCGCGCCTAAGCGGGCTTTTTTATGCCTTGGATGGAAGTTCAGTCACAAATGCCTGATTGCGTTCGGGTTGCTTGCCGTTGTATGCATCATGCCATTGCCAACTTCTAAGTTTTGCCAGAAATTACCCTCTGTGCCATCGTTATCCTGTAACAGAAACAAATATCAGAAAATCGTTATAGGACCTTCTTTATATTAGATTTTTTTAGCCGTTCACCGCTTTCGATGCAGCATTGTGGGCATTTGCTGACTATACTGAATTTCGAATTCAAAAATCAGTTATATACCCAAAATCATTGGAGATTCGGGTAGACGACGAGAAAGCGAAGTCAACAACCCCGAATCTTCAAGGATGACGGGTATATACCCAAAATCATTGGAGATTCGGGTAGGCGACGAGCGAGCGAAGCCCCAGGAACATAGCTGTCTATGTGACTGGGGTGAGAGAGCGAAGTCAACAACCCCGAATCTTCAAGGATGACGGGTATAAACAAATCATTCCGAATTTGTTCACATCATAGGGGTACGCGTGTATGGCATTTTTGCAACGCCTTTCGATTGCGAAAAAAATTTACTTAATCCCTTTCATCGGTACGATTAGTTTCATTGTCTACCTGGTGTTGGCGACAGTCACAGCCCAAAACAACGTCAAAACTCTTGAAAACACAAGAGATATTCAGTTTCCAGTATTACAGGCCGCCGAAAGTGGTTTGGTCGCTTTAGAGCGGGTGAAAGAATCCCTCGCCAGCGCGGTCACCACGGGTGACGAGGAAGCACTTAAAGTTTCCGATGGTTTTGCCCAGCAATTGAAAAAGCAATTAAATCAGGTCAGCCAGCTCGATGCTGCGCTACGAGAGGAAATCAGCCCCATTCTTACGTCATTTGATAGTTATTATTCGGTAGCATTTAAAGTGTCAGAAGAAATGGTAAGCAACACGGCCGACATGGCAACTATTGGCGAACGTTCGCAAAAAATGAATGCCGACTATGACAATACTCAAGCTAAACTCTCCCAATTTAGTGATGTACAGCGCAAACATTTCACGAATTCAATAGATGATGCAAATCAACAAGCCAACAGGTTGATCTGGGTAGGTATTTTGATGGGGCTATTCACGACTATTGTCCTGTTTGTAAGTTCTTTTCTGGTGGTTGGTGGTATCAAATCAAGCTTGCTCAGCATCATTAACTCACTGAAAGATTTAGCCAAAGAAGATGGCGACCTGACTGTCCGCATCCAAACCAAATCCAAAGATGAACTTGGTGATTTAGCGTTCTGGTTTAACTCTTTTATGGAGAAATTACAGGGCGTGGTAAAAGAAATCGTCAATACCGCACTGCCGTTATCATCGTTGGCCAAAGATTTACATCAGCTCACCGATGACACCAACAAAACCATCGCTGTACAACGACAGGCCGCCGATAAAGCCAAGTTTGCGGTGGACGATATGAGCAGCAGTGTCATCGCCGAAGCGAGCAGTGCCAGCGAAGCGTCATCTGCGGCTAATGACTCAAACAACGCAGCTGATCGCGGTCAGCAAACAGTCGGCGTGACGGTGAACAATATTCGTCAACTAGCGGCGAATGTGCAGGAAGCATCGGCCGTGATCCTGAAACTGGAAACGGACGCCAATCAGGTGGGTGCGGTATTGGATGTCATTAAAGGCATTGCTGAACAAACCAACTTACTGGCACTGAATGCTGCCATTGAAGCGGCACGTGCAGGTGAGCAAGGTCGTGGTTTTGCAGTGGTCGCCGATGAAGTTCGGACACTGGCGTCACGTACCCAGAAATCCACCGAAGAAATTCAGAAAACTATCGAGCAATTACAATCCGCCGCCCGCTCGGCCGTGCAAAAAATGCAACAAAGTACAGTGCAGGCGGAACAAAGTGTGACTTCAGCCAATCAAGCCGGTGAGTCGTTACAAGTCATCACCACGAGTATTCGCCGTATTCGCGAGATGAACCAGCACATTGCGTCAGCCACAGAAGAACAGCAATTGATGGCGAACACCATCGTCAACCATGTCGTGGATATCGTGAAACATACTGAACACAGTTCGCATAGCGCCGGCAATATTGCCAAAGCATCACGCGAGCTGGCAAATCTGGCACAAAATCTGGAAAACATTGCCCGCTTATTCAGGGTGTAATGACTAGCTATCCTGCAAAGTGCAGACTCATAGGCCTGCACTTTTCACTAACTGGAGCTTCAATAACAAACCCAGATACCTGCACCAGTCGTCGTAATCAAGTACAAAAAAGCCGCGATTTTCGCGGCTTTTTTATACTTGATTGGTCCCGAAGATTAAGTCTTATTTGCTCGTAAAAACTCGAGCAACGCTGCCGTCGGCATTGGCTTGGCATATAAAAAGCCCTGCACTTCTTCACAGCCCATGGCTCTGACAACTTCAGCTTGCTCTGCGGTTTCAATCCCCTCAGCGATAGTCGCCAATCCAAGCTTTTTGCCCAGATTGATGATTGTCTCCGCAATCACAGTGCCATTCGGCTCGGCCAGATCACGAATAAAAGCGCGATCCACCTTGATGCGATCCAACGGCAATTGCTGTAAATAACTTAAACTGGAAAACCCGATACCGAAGTCGTCAATCGCCACTTTAATGCCATAACCTTTTAGCCGGTTTAACGCATCAATCACCATTTTTGGCTCGTCCATCACCACAGATTCGGTGATTTCAAGTTCAAGTAATTCCGGAGCCACACCAAAACGTTCAATACAATCAATCACTGACTGCACAAACAACGGGTTTCTGAACTGCGGCATCGACACATTCACCGCAATACGTAAATTCATCAGACCATGCGATTGCAACAGTTTAATTTGCTGGCAAGCCTGCTGAATAACCCAAGCGCCGATTTCGACAATCAGCCCGGAATATTCCGCCAACGGAATAAACACTGCAGGTGATATAAACCCACCCTGCTCAGTTGGCCAGCGTAATAACGCTTCCATCCCAATCACTTTATTGGTATCAAGTGCAATTTGCGGCTGATACCACAACTGCAATTTGTCCTGGCTGAAATCCTGACGCAGCGTGCGCAATAAAGCTAGGCGCTCTGCCATCTGTTCTTCCATTTCAGAACTGTAAAACTCGTAGTTCTGCGACAGGTTTTTCTTAGCTCGGTTCAGTGCAATATACACTTGCTTCAGAATGCCTAACCCTTGCTTGGCGGTATCGACTAACCGGCAAAATCCAAAGGTGGCATTAATCTGTAGCGCATGCTCAGAAGCCTGAAATGGTTGTGCAAACACCGCGCTTAATGAGGTAGGTGTTAACAGGCTTTCAGGGCCAATCAGACCAAATACGTCAGCGCCAATCCGCGCAATCTGGGCGACATCACCAAACTGTTCAACTAACCGACGGGTCACCGCGATCAGGAGTTCATTGCCAACTTCTTGCCCCAAGCCATCATTCACATCAGAAAAATGATCAATATCAATCAGTACCGCCACCGTATTGCCAGGATCCAATCGCCTTGTTTCCTGTAGCAGCTGGGTGAACTCATTGCGATTTGGTGTTTTGGTTAAGGGATCAATATAAGCAGCATGCTTTAACTGTTGAAATAAGGTAACGTTTTCATAACCGATAGAAATATTGCTTAAAAATACTTCAATCAGCTGACGATCAAAATCTTCAATTGGCCGGTTCGTTTCGATATAAACCGCCGCGCTATGCTCGGCATTACCAAGATACAACACCGTATCAAAACCGGTAAAAATATGCCGACGTTGCTGCAGACATTGCAAAATTTGCTGAATAATCCGCGGGTTATTCAGACGTTCTAATTTGCATTTGATAAAAGGCGCATAATGCCCAGCAGCACCAAGCACATACACATTGTCGCTGGCAGAGCCATCATCTTCAATTTGCGCGCACAATACACCTTCGGCGTGCAGCCCAATCAACGATGAAATCTGGGTGACCACGCCTTCTGAAAATTCGTGCAGCGAATGTTGCTCAAGTAAATTTGCACCGGCGTTGATGATTTTCTGTAAGCCCAGCCGGTTTTGATTGATAGTACGAATTTGCTGGTATGAACGGATGGAAGAAATAATAGAAGTCACTAACTTACTGCGGGTTAACTCGGTTTTGGTTTTGTAGTCGTTGATATCGTATTCTTTGATCACACTTTCTTCCGGAGCATAACCAGGCTGGCCAGTACGCAGTACGATTCGTACTTCATCCATGCCCAGTTGCTCGCGAATTTGTTGGACCACCAACAAGCCCGCATCGTCTGACTCCATCACCACATCAAGTAAAATAACCGCAATATTTTGATTTTTCTTCAAAAAATCGATGGCATCTTTTCCGGAATAACAATGATGAAATACAAGTTTCCGGCCCAGAACCAATAAATCACTTAAAGCCAGACGAGTGACGGTATGAATTTCTTCATCATCATCAACAATGAGCAAGTGCCATTCACCAGTCACTTGCGGTGTATGTGGCTCTGACACTTCGTCTTCTGCTAAGAACAGAAACTCTTCATCTGTTACTTTTGACACCATGTTACGACCTTATCCATTGAGTCCTGCTGATTGGCGCAATACCGATCCGGGTGAATGACTGGTTCCCTCCAGCGGCCATGCCACACTCTTCATCATCTATCGCCATACCAGCGTGTTGCCTGACTTATTACACTATACGCTTAACTAAAAAATGCAATCATTTTGTCTAAACTCTGCCTGGGTGCAGCACTCTAAATCCGGCCATATAATTCACTGTCTCTACAGCAATTGTGCACAGCTTCCAACTGTTTGATGCAGTTTTGCTGACGAGCGCCGATATCTCCTATAAGCTTTAATTTCCCGATAACAGAGCGCAACCCTATGAGCAAAGTTCAGACTTTGTCCGGACAACAACGCTTGCGACAGCTGGCAAAAAGGCAGCTGGGCAGCGATTTGGCATCGGCAAAAGTGCAAACCTCGACGGTATCACCACAGGCTGTGGATGCCGCGGCCAATGGTAGTTTTAATGACAAGCACCAAATGCTCAGCACGCGCGCTGGCATTCCTTTGACTGATCAGCTTTATGCGGAGCTGTCGTTAGCCGAACGCTCAGCCAGAAGGCTACAAATGCGCGTGGAGCAACAACAACAGAATCTGGAACGGGTGATTACACTGGCGCTCAATTATTGTACTGAGCAAATCACCGCTCAGGATGTCGATCCGGACTGGTTTCAGTTTTATTGTGAACTGGTACAAAATATCTCCACCCATAGTATGCAAAAATTATGGGCAAAAATTCTGGCTGGTGAAATTAGTAGCCCTGGCAGCTTCTCATTAAAAACACTGAATCTGTTACAGCAGATGAGCTACAAAGATGCCGTTTCGCTGCAATTAGCATCCTCACTTAGCTGTCGCATTCGCAGTCAGGAACCTGCCCATATATATTTTGGTTATGTCCAACAAGGATCAATCTGGCGCTGGCTGGCTGGTAAAAGCCGGGGGATGCTGAATTTAAGTCAGTTTGGTTTGAGCTATCCGCAAATTCTGAATCTGATTGATTTGGGGTTATTACATCAGACTGAAATTGAAAGTGGCGAACTGAATAAAAATCAGCCGTTGCAATGGTATTACCATCAACAAATGCTTCAGGGCACCTCCAAGCGGCAAGGGGTCATTTTGCAATACTACAAATTCACCAGTATCGGCGCCGAGCTGTTGCCTCTCTTAAGTGGCCAGCAAAACCCTGCATATTGGCAAGCATTGCAGGTTTTACTGTCTGATGTGATCAGCTTTGATCCAACGCCTTAATTCGTCCGAGAATATGCGCTATTTTTTGCGTATCTAATGGCTTAATCAGCACATCATCCATGCCGGCGAGGCGAAAACTGGCGATCTCGTCTGGCAACGCATGGGCGGTAAAGGCCAAAATAACCGTTTGTTGATGATGTCGTAACTGCCTGATTTGTTTGGTGACTTCAGTTCCCGGTACATCTGGCAACTGAATATCCATCAGGATCAGCTGATAGCGGTTATTGGCCGCCATTTTAATCGCTTCATCACCGGTCATCGCAATATCAATCCGCAAACCTTCTAACGCCAACACCGCGCGCACATAACTTAAATTGGTCAGATTGTCGTCAACCACCAGAAGTTGCTGCTGCGCCAATACCTGTGGCTGTGGAGCCGACAACTGCCCGATTAACAAAGGCATGGCGCTAACTGGAAACGTCAACAACGCTTGCCAATACGCAACAACAGCCGGTTTTGCCAGCGCCAGTACCTGAAAACGTTGTTGCAATGCATTCAGCTCAGTAATAGTCATTTTCAGCTGTGCAGCTTGATCCGGCAACACCAGCACCAATAAATCAACCAGCCGTCGTTGTAAGGTCTCCGGTAGCTGTGAATAAGCATGACAGCAGTGCACCTGCTCACCCATTGCGGTCAGGCTTTGCTTCGCCAGCGGCAACCGACACTCTTTTTCATCAACCAGTAAAATTGATTGGTACAGTTTTGATGCATTGGTTTTTTGCCATGATACTGGCAGTAGTATTTCAAGCTGAGTGCCAACATCGTCAATTGAATCAATATGCAGACGACCTTGTAATTGCATTAAAATACAGCGGCTTAATTCAGTTTCAAGATCTTCTTGCGACATTTTGTCGACACCGGTAGCCAGCACCTGACGCCAACGCGCAGGAAAACTACTCCCGACAAACTTTATATTTACTTTCAACTGTTTATGCGGCAGCTCAACCAAGCGGTAACTAACAATTATTTCAGGTTCAGTCGCAAGTTGTTGACACATCCTCGAGAGTAGACCGATCAAATGCGCCAACAATGTGGCGTCAACATTCACTTTAAAAGCATAGGCTTGTGGGTCTTCCTCAAACAAAAACACACAGTTTGATTCTGCGTCGAACAGATACGCTTTGTAGCAGTCCGCCAGCCATTCTGGCAACAACACGGCATCAGGCTGCAGGATAAAATCTGCATGATGTAGCCTGGAATAAAGTGCCAATAACTTTAACCGGCGAAGTAACTGCTTGGGCGATTGTCGTTCGGCATTCGCTGCCAATTGCTGCCAATAATCCAATTGCAGTGATGATGTTTGAAGATGTTCCACAAACTGTTGATGTTTAGCAGTCAACAAAGTGGTGCTTTGTTGGCTCAGCTGCAATTGAGCATCAAGTTGCTGCAGCTTTGTGTGCAGCTCCTGAGACAACTCATCCGCTTGCTGTTGTATCCGTTGTGTTTTTTCCTGCCAGGCAGTGACCAAAGGTAACATCACCGGATCTGTAACCAGCGTTATCGGATCGTCTTGTTGCAACTGCCCGGTCACACGCGTGATCTGCTGCTGTTGCCAGAGTTTTATTTGTTTAACCGCCATCCACATCAGCCCAAACGCGAGCAACAACATAATAAATAACGGCGACAATACCTTAAACACAGGTGTTGGCGTTTCATCCAGCAGTACCAGTAAATAACCAAGTTGACGTGATGTAACCGCAGGTGCAGGTGTCTGATTGGCAACAGGCGCATTGATCGAAATACGATCAGCCCATATCGGTGTCGAAATTAATTGCACGCCTGAATCATTAAATTCTGCATGTTCGCTATCTAACGACTGCGCCGCTTGTTCCAGCCAACTTTCCGACTTACTGGTGCTGGCAAATACTCTTTGTGAATGGTCGAACACGGCCATTGCACGGATCGGCAAAGCGCTGTGTTGCTGTAGTGCCTGAAGCGTCACCTCAAGTGCAGCCGATTGGTTTTGTAATAATGGCTGAACTGACAGCAACGAAGCGCTGTTATTTAGCATTTGAATTTGTAATGACGTCTGCTGTTGCTGCCATTGCTGTAATAACCAGCTGCTGGCAGCAACTGCGGCAGCAAATGCCACCACAAGGACAAACTGCGGCCAAAAAGGGCGCGAAAAAAGTTGCTTCATGCTGAGAAAAACCAGTCCTGTCTGATGCAACACTATAATAGTGTGACGAAGGTTCTACAAGAAAAGGGTGGAGCGACAGCGCCAACCCGAATCTTCAATGATTTTGGGTATCCATCGATTAATGGATCAGAAATCAGCTTCCAATGCCAAAAAAGGTCCGTTCATCTTAAAATCCAAATCTAGTTGGTCTTTGTCGGTTAACGTGACCGACTGATGTTGCCAGCCAAATTTCACCGCGAGCGTCAGAGCAGTCAGATCAAGCACTTGATACGCCATGCCAACTTTAGCTTGTGTCCACTTTTGATCACGATAATCGGTGTAATTACCTTGCCAAAACAACGCGGTATCTGTGCCCCAGACTTGCACTGTCAGGTTACCATAAAGTAGTGGCAGAAAACCTGAAGCAGTTCGCGTTTTACCGACAGGTTCAGTGACTGCCAGTTCTGCATCATAGACCAGCGCAGTAACACCTAAATCTAAAGCCAGCAGACTGTTATCGAGCACTTCATAATAAAAACTCAGGTCGGTCGATTGAAGATCAAAAGTATTGTTGATACTGGTTTGACTGGTATAAAGATATTGATCCAGCTGTAAATCACCTGCAAGTCCCGTATTCCCTGACCAATTTGCCGTTTGTCGGCGCAATGCAATATTGGGCACCAGTGGCAACGGATGTTCAAAGGCTGCTGACCAGCTTTGCCAACCATCGTCAGAAAACTGCAGCGGCTGGCTGAATGAATGATCGCCACCCTGCCCACTCAGGCTAAGTTTGGCATAGTCACCACTGAGGGTAAGCCCTAACATATCGGCGTGAGCATGCGTATTTAATAACAACATCACCGAGCTCAGGGTTAAAACAACTGCTTTCATTTATTATCCTTACAACTTTGATACTTGTAACAATTAACCATGTGGCACTTATCCTTGCCGCAACAAGCCTGGCGACTATTATCCTCGCGACTATTATCCTCGCAACTATTATCCTTGCGACAAAAGCTCCGTTAAATCAATCAAGGCCGCATTCGCCCTGGAAATATAGTTCGCCATCACCAGTGAATGGTTCGCAAGGAGTCCAAAACCACTGCCATTGAGCACCATCGGGCTCCAGACTGATTGTTGGGTTGATTCCAACTCGCGAATAATTTGCTGCATACTGACCGCGGCGTTTTTACGTTGCAGCACGTCGGCAAAATCGACTTCAATCGCTTTTAAAAAGTGTAATAACGCCCAACAAGCGCCGCGTGCTTCATAAAATTCATCATCAATCCGCCACCAGTTGGTTTTAATTAATTGCTCGCCGGGCGTTAATGTTGATTGCCGCGCCTGGGCGTCACCCGCCAAATCTGTATTTAACCGATCCTGGCCGACACTGGCACTCAGGCGTTGACTGTAACTGCCGAGCCTTTTTTCGATGGCTTTGAGTAAATCACGTAAATTATCAGCACGGGCATAAAACTGGTGATCGCGGTTACTCGGATCCATCAACGCCTGGCGATAGGATCGCAACAACCGCAGGGCTTCTTCATATTCGGCTTCTGCAGCAGGAACAGCCCAACTACGGTGATCAATATTTAGCTTCGGCTGCGCCAGCTTTAAAAAAGAGTTCTCGACGGACTGCGATTGCGAGCGGCTTAAATCGGTGCGCATCGATAACGCCAAATCCCGAACCATTTCCAGCACACCCAATTCCCAGGCAGGCATATTATCGAGCATGCTAAACGGTGGTGCTAAATCGTTTGATAAATAACCACCTGATTTGTGCAGCAATACTTCAGTGACGTGGATGAGTGTGTGGGTGGTGGTATAACCAACCACGGGTTTGGCGGGTTGTGCTGTGGTTGACGCCAATTCAACGACATCAAAAGTATCTGGTTCCTGACTTAGCCACACTGCCATGGCCCAGAATAGCAGCACAACAAACAGTAACGAACTGACGATGAGTTTAGTTTTGTGCATTGGCAACTCCGTTTACTGTTTAGGGATTTTCGTCACGACTGCCGTAACCGAAATTTTCTGACCATTATCAAACACCAGCTCAATCGGCACTTGTTGGTCCAACAACAAAGACTGATTTGGGGTAAACAGCATCAGATGCAAGCCACCCGGTTGCAGGTGTACCGTTTGATTTGGTGCAACTACAATACTATCAACATGTTCCATCCGCATCATCCCATCGACATAACTATGTTGATGTAATTCAGCTTTCTCAAACCATGGACTTGTAGCAGCCACCAAACTGATTGTCTGCGTGCCGGTATTATGAATGGAGAAATAACCAGCACTGACGGTGCGTCCGGGCAGGGGCTGTCGCACGGTTGAATTGATGATTTGAACTTCAGCTGCCAGCGCCTGCAAGCTGACAGCGAATGCTGCAATGAACATTAATCGGCGCATAAATGACTCTTTTTGCTGATGCATAAGCCATCTTACACCAAAGCCAGCCATCGATGTCAGGGCTGGTAACGATCCGGCAACAAAAATGCGGCGGCAAGATATCCGATGATCGCAGCGACCGGAAAAACAAACAACAAGGCAATCGCCAGCAAGCGAATGATCCAGATCGGTTGTTCATAACAAGCTGCCAGACCTGCACAGACGCCATAAATTTTCCGGTGGGCTTTGTTACAAAACCAGCTTTGTTCAGAAGACTTGCTCATATATCACCTCAGAGAATTACATCAACGTATTGTTGAATTCATAGAGACAGTATCAAAAGCTGTGCCACAACCTACACTCAAATAAAGCATTGTTTATATTGAAGTTTTAAACGGTTGGAAAAATCCTTTATTTCGATATTTTTAATTTAACCATTGAGTATGAGATTTGACTAAAAAATAGCGAGAGTTGGATTTAGTGATGCTAAGAACTAGATGCGGGGAATAGACGATGGATAAAGCCAATTGCAGCAGTTCTGCATAAAAACGGAAAAACCCGGTACTACACAGTCCGGGTTTGAGAAGGAATATCCGAAGGTGGCAGCAACCATAACCAAAACAACGAGATGCTAAACACACTCAATACAGGGAGTAAAAACAACCCGAGTAATAAAGCTGGAGTAATTAACATCCCTTACTCCATCATTGATTCTGGTTGTTCAACTTCTTTTATTTCTGTGTTGGATTTAACCGCAACAACCTGATTAGTTTCAGTTGTTTCAACATTAGCCAGCGCAACGACTTCATCTAACGATGCCTGCAGTGAAGCAGCAATTTGTTGTTGAATGACGTTGCTTACCTGAGAGGCTTGCGCTGCAAGAACTTTTGCTACTTGCTCGGTCAACTCTTGCGTTGGTTGAGCTGCAACAGCCGCAGCAGAGCTAAACATTAAACCGGTAACGAAGATCACTGAAGTTAAAGTTTTCATGGTAATTTCCTTTTTGGGCAATTGAATTAACGAACGACAATCTATTACTTCAATTGCTGTGCCAACCAAGAAAATAACAATAAACCATTGTTTTAAATTAACTTAATTCCATAACGCTTAGCTTTCTTAAAGTTACCAAAAAGACAAGAAACCACTTTTTGGCAAAATTAACCATTTTTTAGTCAGGTTGAAATTCAGGCACTTTCGCTAAAGCTGCCAGCATCACTTCCGGTCCACTACTTGGTAAATGACCCACTTCACTCAAGTGGCGACGCCACTGTCTTGCACCGATTACGCCCTGGAAAATACCGAGCATATGACGGGCAACATGCCAGAATCTGGCCCCTTCCATCATTTGTTGTTCGATATAGGGCAGCATCTCGCGGACCACCTGATGAGGTGTTAGCAATGTTCTTGCATCACCATAAATCGCAGCATCAATCTGATTTAAAAACAAAGGATTAGAATAAGCTTCGCGCCCAACCATCACACCGTCAACATGACGTAAATGCTCCACACATTCAGCGACTGTTTTTACGCCGCCGTTAATTGACAACTGTAAATGCGGAAAATCATGCTTCAACTGGTAAACCCGCGGGTAATCTAAAGGGGGGACTTCCCGATTTTCTTTAGGGCTTAAGCCGCTAAGCCAGGCTTTACGGGCATGCACGATAAAATGTTCACAGCCGGCATCCGCGATGGTGCCGATAAAATCGACCAGAAATTGATAACTATCCTGATCATCAATGCCAATTCGGCTTTTCACGGTGATCGGAATGTCCACCACTTGCCGCATTTGTGCGACGCAACTTGCCACCAGTTCTGGTTTTGCCATAAGGCAAGCGCCAAACATACCGTTTTGAACCCGATCTGACGGGCAACCGACATTGATGTTGATGGCATCGTAACCACGTTGCTGGCACATCAAGGCACTTTTAACCATCGCTTGTGGATCGGAACCACCCAGTTGCACCACCACCGGATGCTCTTCGTCGTTAAACGCCAGATAATCGCCCTGACCGAAGATCAGTGCACCGGTTGTCACCATTTCGGTATACAGCACAGCGTGGCGGGTTAGTTTGCGATGGAAATACCGACAATGTCGGTCAGTCCAATCCAGCATCGGGGCAATCGAAAATTTATGGTCCACAGGTCCTCCGTCAATTAGGCCGGCATTTTAACCGGATCCTGACAATTTTTCTGCGATTTTGGCGGATTGTTGCCGGGCTTTTGTATGTTACACTTCAAAAGATCCTGACAAGAAAGGTACAACGGCGTTATGTCTATCGAATCTCTGGTGCTGCGGGCAAGGCATATTTGTGAGCACAATGGTGCTAGGTTTACTTCGATCCGTGAAAAAGTATTCCGGCTATTGGCAAGCACCCAGTCAGGTGTAGGTGCATATGAATTGCTGGAACAGCTGAAAAGCACCGAGCCAGCAGCAAAACCGGCCACCATATACCGGGCACTGGATTTCCTTACCGAACAAGGGTTTATTCACAAGATTGAATCCAGCAACGCCTTTTTACTGTGCCATCATTTTGAACATCATCACCCGGCGCAATTGCTCATCTGCCAGGGCTGTGGGCACGTTGAAGAATTGCACTCAAAAGTGCTGCAACAAGAGTTTGAGAGTCTGGCAACAGCCAAAGGTTTTGTGATTAAACAACAAACCATCGAAGCCCGTGGCCTTTGTCAACATTGTGTTACACCAAAATAATAGCCCGGAAAACAGCTCAGGATTCGACGGTAGCACTGCAGCCTCACCATAAAAACGCTTGATTTGGTGTGGAAACTATCTCAAAAACAAAGAGCTAGACTTGTTTATTCTTTAAAATCTGCCTAACCTTAGGGTCATGGCCAGTAACTTCAACGCTATTTTATTCGATGGGTCTATTAAATGAATGTTGAGTACGTAAATCCATTTCTATCATCTTTGGTGAATGTGTTAAGTACCATGGCAAATACCAACATTGTGCCAGGACAACCAAGGATCAAAAAGGATGAAGTAGCGCGTGGCGACGTGTCAGGATTGATCGGAATGATTGGACCTCAGACTAAAGGCTCGTTTTCAGTTACTTTTGAAGAATCGTTAGCCCTTGAAATCATGTTCCGGATGCTGGGTGAACGTCCAAAGTCTATTAATGAAGAAGTGACCGACATGGTCGGTGAAATTACCAATATGGTCACTGGTGGTGCAAAACGGATCCTCGGCGAAAAAGGATATGAATTCAGCATGGCAACACCTGTCGTTGTTTCAGGTAAAGCTCACACCATCACCCATAAATGCGATGGACCTAAAATTCTGATGCCGTTTGATTCAGATTTTGGCAAAGTTCATATCGAAGTCAGTTTCGACAATCAGAAATAAATGCTCATTAGAAAAACCGGATCCAAGCCGGTTTTTTGGTTTTAATCAGTCACATACCGCAGTTGAACGCGACTGGTTATATTGCATAACAGCTCATACGGAATGGTCTGCACCAAAGCGGCAATCTCTTCAACTGCTAAAGACTCGCCCCACAACACCACTTGATCGCCTATCTGCACGTTCTCACTGCCGATATCGACGGTCGTCATGTCCATCGATACCCGCCCGACTATTGGATAACGTTTGCCATTGATTAACACCGGTGTACCACTGGGCGCATTGCGTGGATAACCATCGCCATAACCAATCGCGACCACCGCAAGCTGCGTGTCATGTGGGGCTGTCCAGCTGGCGCCATACCCAACTTTATCGCCTTTTTTTACCTGACGAACCGCAATCACCGAACTACTAAAAGTCATTACCGGGCGTAAACCATGTTGCGATGAACGTCCATCCATCATCGGCGAAACACCATAGAGCGCCAAACCAGGTCTGATCCAGTCGCCATGGCTTTGCGGCCACGCCAAGATCCCAGCCGAATTGGCAATCGATAATTCGCCTTCGCAACCTTGGATCAGCTGTTGAAATAACGCTAGCTGATTTGACGTTGTCGGATTATCAGGCTCGTCGGCACAAGCAAAATGGGTCATCAGTCTCAGTGGTTTTAATACATTTGAACTTGCCATCAGTCGACTATATACGTCAGAAAATTGCTCAGGGTAAATCCCGAGGCGGTGCATACCACTATCAATTTTTAACCAAACATGCACCGGAGCTTCCAGATCTGCCGCCAATAATGCATCCACCTGCGATAAATGGTGCACCACCACTTGTAAGTTAGACGCGACGATTTGCGGTAATTCATCGGCGTGAAAAAAACCTTCAAGCAGCACGATGGGCTTGACGATGCCACCAGCCCTCAGTAACAAAGCTTCATCAATTCGAGCAACGCCAAAGGCACCAGCGATTTTTAATTGCTCAGCGACCGCCAATAGGCCATGACCATAGGCATTGGCTTTGAGCACCGCCAGAATTTTGCTTTGCGGGGCAATCTGCTGTAAATGTTGAAAATTATGATGCAGCGCATCGATATTGATTTGTGCAATAGGACGACGACTCATCAATACTCGTCCTCAAACCGGGCGGAACCGGCATAATTGTCAAACCGTGAATAACGGCCATGAAAAGTCAGCCGCACCCGGCCAATCGGGCCATTCCGCTGTTTACCGATAATCACTTCTGCGGTGCCTTTGTCGGCGCTGTCTTCGTGATACACCTCATCACGGTAGATAAACATAATTAAATCCGCATCCTGCTCAATAGAGCCTGATTCCCGTAGATCCGAGTTGACCGGCCTTTTGTCGGCGCGTTGCTCCAATGAACGGTTAAGCTGCGACAACGCAACAACCGGCACTTTGAGCTCTTTCGCCAAGGCCTTTAATGAACGGGAAATTTCCGCAATTTCCAAAGTCCGGTTTTCCGATAACCCCGGTACGGTCATTAATTGCAGGTAGTCAATCATGATCATCGACAAGCCACCGTGCTCCCGCGCAATACGCCGCGCTCGCGAGCGAACTTCAGTGGGAGTCAGGCCTGAGGCGTCATCGATATACATCTTGCCTTTGCTGTTCAGAAGTTCGATAGCGGACGATAACCGCGCCCAGTCTTCATCATCAAGCTGACCTGTGCGCACTTTGGTTTGGTCAATGCGGCCCAGTGACGCCAACATCCTCATCATAATTTGTTCAGACGGCATCTCTAAACTGAAGATCAAGACCGGTTTATCGCTACTCATCGCCGCGTGTTCACAGAGGTTCATCGCAAAGGTAGTTTTACCCATCGAAGGCCGCGCCGCGACAATAATTAAATCTGATGGCTGCATGCCATTGGTCATTTTGTCTAAATCGGTGTAACCGGTAGAAACGCCGGTAATTCCACCCGCGCTTGGGTTACGAAACAGTGAGTCAATTTTATCGATGGTTTTGGCCAGAATACTGTGAATGGCTTCCGGACCTTCATTGGCATTGGCGCGTTGCTCGGCAATCTTAAAGACTTTCGTCTCGGCAAAGTCGAGTAATTGCGCGCTATCACGCCCTTGCGGGTCATAACCGGCATCGGCGATATCATGGGCTACCGCAATCATATCGCGCACTACAGCGCGCTCCCGCACGATATCGGCATAGGCCAGAATATTGGCGGCGCTTGGGGTATTTTTAGCAATTTCACCTAAATAGGCAAAACCGCCGATATCATCCAGTTGCTGATTGCGCTCGAGCCATTCGGATACAGTAATTAAATCGATGGGTTGGTTCGCTTCAGCGATGCTGGTCATCGCCTGGAAAATATACTTATGCGAGCGTAAATAGAAATCGTGATCCACCACTTTTTCGGCAACCCGGTCCCAGGCGTTGTTATCGAGCATTAAGCCACCCAACACCGACTGCTCGGCTTCAATCGAATGCGGCGGCATCTTAACCGCTGCGACCTGGCTATCGTTCTGATATTTATCTTTTTGATATTTATCTTTTGAGAATCGTTCTTTTGGATTTGCCATAACACCAGATTTTGACTGTCGGTCGGCCAGAGTAGCCAACGCAAAGAAGTAGTTCGATTGCGGCATAGCCTAGCATTTTTCGAAAACCAGATCAGGTAGAAAACGCAAAGTCAGTGGATTTTTTTCAGGGCGAACAAATATGAGACAAGATATTTTTAGGAAAAAACTTAGAAAGAGAACGGGTACAGCGGAGAAATCAGGCACAGTGAAGATTCACTGTGCCTGGCAGCAATTAAGCTTCTGCTACCACAACCAGTTTGATGGTTGCTGTCACTTCAGCGTGTAATTGCAGGTCGATGTCAAATGAACCAACGTCACGCAGTGTGCCGTGTGGTAATTTAACTTCGGCTTTAGAAACAGCTACACCGGCTTCTGTGATCGCATCAGCGATATCACGGGTACCGATAGAACCGAACAGTTTGCCTTCGTCACCCGCTTTAGCAGCGATAGTAACTTCAGCCAGTTCAGCTACTTTCGCAGCACGTTCCTGAGCAGCGCCTAAGTTAGCAACCAGTTTGGCTTCTAACTCAGCACGACGTGCTTCAAATTTTTCCAGGTTAGCCTTGGTTGCTGGAACTGCTTTTCCTTGTGGGAATAAGAAGTTACGGGCATAACCAGATTTAACAATAACTTTGTCGCCTAAACCACCAAGGTTAGCAACTTTATCCAACAGAATGATATCCATTGTTTAATCCTCTCAGTATCGGTTGAACCAGGCTTATGCGTGTGAATCGCTGTACGGCAGCAGAGCCAGGTAGCGAGCGCGTTTGATGGCGCGAGCTAATTGACGCTGATACTTAGCGCTGGTACCAGTGATACGGCTAGGAACAATTTTGCCACTTTCAGTGACATAATTTTTTAAAGTAGCGGTATCTTTGTAGTCGATCTCTTGCACGCCTTCGGCAGAGAAACGGCAGAATTTACGGCGACGGAAATAACGAGCCATGAACTTTCTCCTAACTTAAAATTTCAATTCGTTGGGCATGAAGGACAAGCTTCGCTTGACCACTCGGGCTTTGATGACGGTTTAAAAAGCCAGTCACCCGAACCACACTACCCTGCATCAAATTGTGAGTTTGTCTGCACAACTCACCGGCAACGACGACCTGAAGTCGGACGTAACTGGCTCTGTTGTAACCGGCTTCCTGCTGCATCGACTTGTGTTCAAGTGACAAATGCATGTGCGGGACACCGGCTGGACTTTCGCTTCGGTCAGGTTGGCGGCAAATGACGCCAGTGATGACCAGGCAGTTGTCCATCAGAATTACTCGTCGTTTGCAACCTGCTCGTCAGAATCACGAGGAGCACGGTCACGACGTTCGTCACGTACCTTGGCCATTGGTGATGGCTCAGTCACAGCGCCGTTAGTGCGCATGATCAGGTTACGCAGAACTGCGTCGTTGAAACGGAAGTTAGTTTCCAGTTCATCGATTACTGACTGTGGTGCTTCAACGTTCAGCAGAACGTAGTGAGCTTTGTGCAGTTTCTCGATTGGGTAAGCCAATTGACGACGACCCCAGTCTTCCAGACGGTGGATAGAACCACCCGCTTCTTTAATCGCACCTGTATAACGTTCGATCATACCTGGTACTTGTTCACTCTGATCCGGGTGAACCATAAACACGATTTCGTAATGACGCATGGTAGCTCCTTACGGTTAGTTAGCCTCGGGTGAGCTCGACCAGTCTCGCATAGAGGCAAGGAACGTTTGTTGAACGGTCGAAGGGTGCGTATTCTACGGACTCGATGCGCTAAAAACAAGCAGAGTTTGCGCTAAGTGCCAGATATCGGAAAACAACAAAGCCATGGAAAATAATTGGTTTTCCATGGCTTTGTATTGGGTGCACGCTATTTCAGCTGAAATGGCACCGTTTTATCAGAAAATGCTATTTTGCCTGCCGCTGCCGCACTGCTTCATACAAGCAAATACCGGTCGCAACCGACACGTTTAAGCTTGATACCGCGCCAAACATCGGAATTTTCACCAGCGAATCACAAGATTCTTTGGTCAAACGGCGTAATCCATCGCCTTCTGCACCCATCGCCAGGGCCAGTGGGCCTTTTAACGTTGCTTGATAAATTGTGGTATCGGTTTCGCCTGCCGCGCCAACTACCCAGACGCCGGCATCTTTTAATTCGCGGATGGTGCGGGCCAAATTGGTCACATTGATAAAGGGTACTGATTCAGCCGCACCACAAGCCACTTTACGCACCACGGCGGTCAGTTTCACTGAGCGGTCTTTTGGCGCAATCACCGCATGCACACCAGCGGCATCGGCGGAGCGCAAAATGGCGCCTAAGTTATGTGGATCGGTGATGCCATCTAAAATCAGTAAAAATGGCGCGCTTTCGCGCTCGACAATCCGGGCTAAATCCGACTCATCACCAGCATCATGTAACCGAGCTTTGGCGACTACGCCTTGGTGCTGCGCGCCATTGACCTTGTCATCTAAAGATTTACGGTTACAAAACTGCACTGAAACGCCCGCTTTACGCGCAAGCTGGATCACCGGCTGCATCCGCTGATCTTCGCGATCTTTAAGCACAAATAACTCCAGCACATCTTCCGGCGCTCGTTCCATAAAGGCGCTCACTGCGTGGATCCCAAAAACGTAATCTGTGCTCATCACTTATTCCTGCAAAGTCAGCAGCTGAAACTGCTGCAAAATTAAAAAACAAACGCCTGGAAAGGCCAGGCGTTTGTATATACCCGTCATCCTTGAAGATTCGGGGTTGTTAACTTCAGTCGCTAGCCCCAGTCACATAGAACAACTATGCTCCTGGGGTCTCTCTCCTTCGTCGCCTACCCGAATCTTCAATGATTTTGGGTATAAAGTGCAGTGATTGTAGCAAATCGGCGCTAAGACGTCATTGTCCGTCTGCCATCAACACCAATGGCATTGCGTTATTTGCGTTTACGTGGCGCTTTTGGTTTTTCGCTACCGGCTTTGGCCGCTGGTTTTCCAGCAGTTTTAGCCCCAGGTTTTGCTTTGCTACCACTGCGCCCGACTTTGGTTTTACCAGGCCGTGCTGTAGGATCTGCCATTGCTTTACCTTTTTTGGTACTAAAGCCTTTGGCTGGCTGACCAGCAGCGGTTTTATCAGCGCCACCTTTACCCTGACCTGAAGCCATTCGTTTACCAACATGCTTCACGGTACCGACAATCCCTAAATCAATTTTGCGCGCTTCGAGATTCACTGCGAGCACTTTCACTTCAATCAAGTCACCCATCCGGTAACTTTGATTGCTGTGCTCGCCGAGCAGCACCTGACGCTCAACATCAAAGTGGTAGTAGTCGTTTGGTAGTGAAGTGACATGCACCAGACCTTCGATATACAAATCGGTCAGACGCACAAATAAGCCGAAGTTGGTCACTGTAGAAACCACCCCCGGAAATTCAGCGCCGATATGGTCCTGCATATATTCACATTTCAGCCAGTCCGATACTTCACGGGTAGCGTCATCGGCACGGCGCTCGGTCATCGAACATTGTTCGCCCAGCGGCACCATTTGCTCCGGCGTGTAAGACCGTGCACCAGTAGTTTGTTCGCCCTGCTTTTTCAGCAACGATTTAATCACCCGGTGCAGCAGTAAATCCGGATATCGGCGAATTGGCGACGTAAAGTGTGAATAGGCTTCTAATGCCAGGCCAAAGTGCCCCATATTGTCCGGTTGATATACCGCTTGCTTCATCGAGCGCAGCATGGTGGTTTCAATCAGTTCTTTATCGGGTCTGTCCTGCAGCTTTTGTAGCAGCAGCATTAAATCAAGCGGCGTTGGCTGCATCGGCAGTTCGGCACTGATGCCAAGCTCGGATAGAAAGCGTTTAAAATTGGCAAAACGGTCTGAATCCGGCTGTTCATGCACCCGATAAAGCGCAGCAGCTTCGGCTTTTTCAACTAATTGTGCTGAAGCGACGTTGGCTAAAATCATACATTCTTCAATGATCTTATGCGCTTCGTTGCGATGTACCGGCACTATTTGTTCAATCTTGCGATGACTGTTGAAAATAAAGCGGGTTTCGACCGTTTCAAATTCAATCGCACCACGCACACCACGGACTTTCGCCATTTGTTTGTACAAAGAATACAGATGGTCGATATTGGTCAGGTTGGCTTCGTATTGCTGACGCAGTTCCGGATCGCCCTGCAAAATCGCATGCACTTTGTTGTACGTCAGCCGCGCTTTTGAATGCATCACGGCTTCGTAAAACTTCGAACTGCCCAGTTTGCCCTGCGCACTGATATGCATTTCAGCGACAAAACATAAGCGGTCGGTATGCGGATTTAACGAGCACAGACCGTTCGATAACACTTCCGGCAGCATCGGCAGTACGTGATCCGGGAAATACACCGAGTTGCCACGGTCCAGCGCTTCGCGATCCAAAGGAGTATCAGGCAATACATAAGCGGTGACATCAGCAATGGCGACCCATAAATGCCAACCGCCATCTTCTTTACGCTCACAATACACCGCATCATCAAAATCGCGGGCGTCTTCACCGTCAATCGTAATCAGTCCAAGCTCGGTTAAATCAACCCGTCCGGCTTTGGCATCTTCCGGCACTTCAGTACCATAACCTGCGACTTGCTTTTCAACCGCTTCGGAAAATTTATGGGGCAATTGATGGTTACGAATAGCGACTTCGATTTCCATACCAGGCGCCATATGGTCACCCAGTACTTCAATGACTTTGCCAACCGCATTGACCCGTTTAAATGGACGTTGTGTCACTTCGGCCAACACGATTTGGCCGTGACGGGCAGCGCCTTCTTCACCGGCGGGGATCACGATATCCTGCGTAATGCGCGGATCTTCCGGCACCACCACTGACAGTGCAAAATCTTTAAAATAACGGCCAACAATCGGCTCAGTGCGGGGTGTTAACACCCGGACAATCCGCGCTTCGACTTTGTCTTTGCCTTTAATCTCACCGGCACTTGCCAGTACAACATCGCCCGGTAACAGGCGCTGCATATCAAAATTTTGGATATACCAATCCGGGCCGCCTTGCTCCAGCTTTAAAAAGCCGAAACCGTCGCGATGGCCGATGACGGTGCCTTTGACCAAATCTAAATCGTCTACCACCCCATAACGTTTGGTTTTGGTAAACAACAACTGGCCGTCACGCTCCATCGCGCGTAAACGTTTTTTTAATGCAAAAAGTGGCTCTTCGCCTTCCAGCTTTAACTCAGTGGCTAGTTCTTCGAAGTAGGCAGGTTGCTGCCGCTGTTTGATATGCTCGAGGATAAATTCGCGGCTTGGGATTGGGTTTTCATATTTTTCTTGCTCACGCGCAAGATGCGGATCTTTGATCGTCATGGATTCTCTTCATTGCTAAAACTTCGGCAAGTGTAACAGTCTGTCGCTGTTTTTTCACTGCTACTGGTGTTTTTATCAGCAAATCCAGGATGAATAATTTATTACAGTGGCTTTTTCGCCTTTGCCAGCACGGGTTCTGGCATCTTGCTTGCCAGTTTTTGCAAAGCAGTCTGGATGCGCTGATGCAGGTTTTTATCGGCGGTGACTGAATGATGCAACCAGCGATAAACCGTTTCATAATCAATCGGACTGCCATGGCCACTCAATAACAATTCAGCTAATCTGATTTGAGCGTTGATATTACCCATCGCGCCCGCCTCATGCAGATAAGATTGTGCTTTGACTAAATCCTTTTGCACAAATTTGCCTTGCTGATAATAACGGCCAATTTGTTCCAGTGCTTCTGGTAAACCCTGGCGCGCGGCGGCATCCATGAGATCCCAGCCCCGCTCAACATTGATAGGCACGCAGACGCCGTAGGCCAGCATATCGCCAAATAAGAACTGGTAGGACGGTAATTTCATGATGTCGGCGCGGGCTTCAATATCTTTGACCAGCTGGCAGTCATCATCCTTGACCCGCTTTAAGTGCTGGTTTTGCCGGATCAATGCCAGCAGCTCGTCCTGCGTATACAGTTGCACCACCTGTAATTCTTCAGTGGAGACCTGAGCTTTTAACTGCCATGGCAAACAGCACAATAGGAGCAGGAGCAAAGGGGTAAATCTATTCATGTCGAATCACCGGAAAATTGACACTCTGATAATGAAGAACCTTTATACAATATTCTTGCCAAAACTGAATAAAAAAACGCTGCACCAGGCAGCGTTTTTTAATGCTGATTTAAAAATCAAGCAAATGGATGTAACAGCACGATGGTCTGTACCCGATCTGGTCCAGTTGAAACGATATCAATCGGCACACCAGTCACTTCTTCTAAACGCTTGATATAGTTCAGCGCGTTCTGCGGCAAACCATCTAAGCTTTGCACACCAAAAGTCGTTTCAGACCAGCCTGGCATGGTTTCGTATACTGGTGTCACCAGCTCGTAGCCTTCGGCAGCCAGTGGTGGCACATCAGTCACAGTGCCATCCGGTTGACGGTAGCCAACACAGATTTTCACTTCAGACAGACCATCCATCACGTCTAACTTAGTCAGACAGAAACCAGAGATGCTGTTTAACTGCACTGCACGACGTACGGCAACCGCGTCGAACCAGCCACAACGACGTTTACGGCCAGTAGTGGCACCAAACTCGTGACCTTTCACACCTAAGTGTTCGCCAATGGCGCAGTCAAGCTCAGTCGGGAACGGACCTGAACCTACACGTGTGGTGTACGCTTTGACGATACCCAGTACGTAGTCGATATAACGCGGGCCAAACCCTGCACCTGTTGCAACACCACCAGCAGTGGTATTGGATGAAGTCACGTAAGGGTAAGTACCGTGATCGATATCCAGCAACGTACCTTGTGCACCTTCAAACATGATTTCCTGACCAGCCTTACGGGCTTTATCCAGTAAATCAGTCACATCAACCACCATCGACTTCAGCGTAGCTGCCATCGATAAGGCATTATCTAACGTCGTCTGGTAATCAATTGGGTCCAGTTTGTAGTATTGCGTTAAGGTGAAGTTATGCAGTTCCATCAGAACTTTCAGCTTTTCAGCAAACAGCTCCGGATTAAACAGATCACCAATACGCAGACCACGACGGGCTACTTTATCTTCGTAAGCTGGGCCGATACCACGACCTGTGGTGCCGATTTTTTTATCGCCACGGGCAGCTTCACGGGCCACGTCCAATGCAACGTGGAATGGGAGGATCAGGGGACAAGCTTCGCTGACCAGCAAACGCTCTTTAACCGGTACGCCACGCTGTTCGAGCATGGTCATCTCTTTTAAAAAGGCTTCCGGGGACAGCACCACGCCATTACCAATCACACATTTGACGTTTGCACGCAAAATGCCTGATGGGATTAAGTGCAAGACGGTTTTTTCGCCGTCGATTACCAGAGTATGACCGGCATTATGGCCGCCCTGATAACGCACTACATAGCTAGCCTTGTCGGTTAATAAATCGACGATTTTACCTTTTCCTTCGTCACCCCATTGGGTGCCGAGCACAACAACGTTTTTGGCCATGGTTCCTACATCATGGAAAAAAATTAGGCGGGGATTCTACCAAAATAAAATGCAAAGTTCAGCCGCAAGGGCAAAAAAAAACCAGCTGATTTTTCAGCTGGTTGAATTCATTCAGATTTAAATAATAAATAAAATCAAAAGACGTCTGGATTTCTAACTATTCAGGCCAAGAACAGGTAAATCAGCAAGGCGCCACCACAAAGCACAGCACCAATCTGCCGCAAACTATTGATCGGCTCGACGCTGAGTCGCCTTAAATAATTTTGCCATTGTCTCGGGAACAATAACGGCCCGATGCCTTCGAGCAACAATACCAACGCCAAACTAGCCCATAATAGTTCCATCTCTGTTACTCCCGATGCGCCTGTAAACAGGACAAATCAATATCGGCGACATCCTGATAAGGCGCAAAACCAAAACGTAAGCGGTCGCCGCGATAATCGGTATGAATTTTATGTTGTTTCAGATAGGCGGCTAACTCTGCGACTTGCTGAGTCGATGGCAATTTGAAGGTCAAAAAATGGCCGTGCTGCTGCAGATCTTTTTCTAATAATGCAGTGCGATTAAGCAGCGGATGCTGTTGCTGTTCAAGCTCGACTAAAAAAGCCTGCTGCAACTGCTGCACATGTTGATGCACGGCATCGATGGTGATCTGCTGCTGCTGATATAAATCCAGCACCGCCTCCAGTCGGTACAAAGCAGTGAAATCCATGGTCGCGCCGGCAAATTGATACCCATCCTGGCTGTATTGCACTTCAGCCGTTTTCGCTTGCGCCAGCGTACCAAACTCGGCAAACCAGCCGGTATACAGAGGCCGCAGTTGATTATGCTTCGGCACCACCATAAAGCAGCAACCTTCACCGCCCTGGGCGTATTTATAAGAACCCGCCAGATAAAAAATCTTGCCTTCAAGTGTAGATAAATCAGTTGGTAGCGCCATAAAACCGTGATACCCATCAATCGCGATAGTGGCGGTATTAGCTTTAGTAGCGTTAGTTACTTGCTGGATTGCAGCAACAAATGCGGTAACATCGGGAATGGCCACGCCGGAATTAAAAAACACCTGACTACAAAACACCAAATCTGGCTGCAATTGCTGCGCCGCTTGCACAAAACGCTGTTCAAAAGTCGCAAAAGGCTCAGTCGCGACTTGTACCACTTCGACGTTTGGCAACTCGGCAAATCGTTTGATTTGCCGGCTAAAACTATGAAATTCGCTGTCAGACGACAACACTTTCAGCGGTTGCTGCAAGTCGAAACAACTTAATAACCGGAACAATAATTCATGGGTATTCGGTGCAAACACGATTTGCTGCGGCGCTTGCAGCTTTAACAGCTGTGCTATTTGACGCTGTACTTTCGGCACTTTTTCGCCAAACACATAATCCCACTTGTCATCGACCAGCCGCGCGCTGTCGTCCCAATAGGCGAGCGCAGCGTCACGGGTGACGTCCGGCCAATAATGGTGGGAGTGGCAGGCAAAGTGCTGCACACCAGGGTTAGCCTGTAAAAATCGCTGATAAAAGAATTTGTAGCTCTTCACCTGAAACTCCTGAAAAAAAAGGCGCCCAAGGCGCCTTTTTCAAATGTATTCATACTAACGTTTGGTTTGCGACTTCATATACTGGAAGAAATCACTATCTGGCTGCACCACTAAAATATCAGATTTACTGTTAAAGCTACGATTGTAGGCTTCTAAGCTTCTGACAAAGCTGAAGAATTCAGCATTTTTATTGTACGCTTCAGCATAAACTTTGGCCGCCAATGCATCACCTTCACCGCGAACGGTACGCGAATTCCGCTCTGCCTCTGCCACCATTACAGTGACTTTAGCATCGACATCAGCACGAATAATTTCAGATTGCTCCATACCACGGGCACGGTGCTCTTTCGCTACAGCTGTCCGCTCAGCACGCATCCGCTGGAAAATATTGTTACTGATTTCATCTGGCAGGTTAATTTTCTTTACCCGCACATCAAGAATTTCAATACCAATTTCTTCCGCGCCTTTGCCAGCCTGTGCCAGAGCGCCAGACATCAACTCAGCCCTTTCACCAGACACAATCTGTTGAATGGTGCGGGTACCAAACTCAGTCCGCAGACCATTGTTGATATATTGCTTCAGCAGGCTTTCTGCACGATCAGTCCGCCCCGTGGTTGACAGGAAATACTTACCGAAATCTTTAATCCGCCATTTCACATAGCTGTCGACCAATAAGTCTTTTTTCTCGGCTGTTACAAAACGATCCGCTGGATCGTCAAGCGTTTGTACCTTGGCGTCTAAAATCCGCACGTTTTCAATCAGCGGCAATTTAAAATGTAAGCCTGGTTCAAATACCACAACACTGCCAGTTGCATCCCGCTGAATTTTACTGAATTGGAACACGATACCGCGTTCACCTTCTTTAATTACAAACAGCGATGAAAACACCACAATCGCAACTAACGCTAATAAAGCAATGATAAAATTCTTCATCGGTTAGCCCCTCCCTGCTCTGTTACTGTCTGAACGAGGTGTCTCGATCCGTAAATCAGTTGCGCGATTATCAGTATTGTTCAAGCGTGGTTCTGTCACTGCAGGTTTTGCAGCTCCACCTTGATTTAGCATTTTATCCAGCGGTAAATACATAATATTACTGCCATTTTTCACATCAATTAATACTTTAGACGTATTGCCGTACACCTGTTCCATCGTCTCTAAATACAGACGTTCACGGGTTACCTGCGGCGAAGCAATATACTCAGGCAACAGTTTTTCAAAGCGGGCCACTTCACCCTGTGCTTTTAACTGTGACTGTTGTTTATAAGCTTCAGATTCCTGCATCACGCGGTTCACCCGACCACGGGCTTCAGGTTCAATGGCACGGGCATAAGCCGTTGCTTCCTGAATATACCGTTGTTCATCTTCTTGTGCGGCAATGGCGTCATCAAAAGAGGCTTTTACTTCTTCTGGCGGACGGGCATCACGGAAGTTGACGTCAACAATCTGCAAACCAAGGTTGTATGGTTTGATGATGGCTTCAAGCTCGACCCGGGTATTCTGACGGATCAGTTCACGGCCTTTGGTTAATACATCGTCCATCAATGAATGGCCAATCACGAAGCGTAAAGCGGCATCAGTTGCCTGACGCAAGCTGCTATCCGGATCCACCACTGAAAATTTATAAAGTCTTGGATCTTCAACCCGGTACTGCACTTCGAAAGTAACCCGTACCAGATTCTGATCCTGCGTCAGCATAAAACCATCAGTTTTTAAAGTTTCAACGCTGCTGATATCAACCGGTAACACCTGGTCAATAAAAGTAGGTTTCCAGTTGATGCCCGGATTGACTTCACTGTGGTACTGACCAAAACGCAGAATGACGCCACGTTCCGATTCTTTAATGGTGTAGATACCGCTGAATAACCAGCCAATTAATGCGACCACCAGCAACAACACCAAAGCAGCAGAACCACCGTTGTTATTGTCAGATGAACCACCTTTATTGCCACCGAAAATGCTACCGAGTTTTTTACTCAGATTACGGAACACTTCATCCATATCGGGCGGGCCTTGATTTTTACCACCCTGGTTCCAGGGATCATTATTTTTGCCGTTATTGCCCGGCTCATTCCAAGCCATACTTCACTCCGTCTTGCTGTAAACTGTTGAGGTTAATGTATCAAAAAGTCAGGTCGAGACGATAAAATTTTGCAACAAACCGTCGCTTTGTTTAAGCAACCGTTCCCATTGCGGCTTTGCCAGTGCAATTTGCAGCAGACAAACCCCTTGTTCATCAAAATGTTCTTGTTGCACAGCGCCCATTTCATGAAACCTGGCACGCCAGGATGCAGCATCAGGTGGCAGCGCTAAATTGAGTCGCTGATAACTGTCCGATAATAAAGTCACGATAGCTTCGGTCAGCAGTTCCAGCCCTTCACCGCTTTGTGCCGACAGATACACCGCAACCGGCATCCCTGATTCGTCGTATTCAATTCGGGCATTTTGCTGCAGCACATCAATTTTGTTATAGACAAACAGCTGCGGCAAGTCATCCGCTTCTATTTCATGTAACACTTTTTGTACTTGCTTGATATTGTCTTCAAGCCTTGGATCAGCTAAATCAATCACATGCAATTGCAAATCGGCTTCGCGGCTTTCCTGCAACGTCGACTTAAAAGCCGCAACTAAGTCATGCGGTAAATGCCGGATAAACCCGACGGTATCAGCAAAAATGAGCTGGCCAAAATCTGCCAGCCGAATTTGCCGCAGCGTTGGGTCTAAAGTCGCGAACAACTGATCTGCTGCGTACACTTCGGATTGGGTCAGCCGGTTAAACAAGGTCGACTTACCGGCGTTAGTATAACCAACTAAAGAAATCACCGGGATTTCAGCACGTTGCCGCGCTTTACGCCCCTGTTCCCGTTGTTTACCAACTTTCTCCAACTTTTGATGTAGTGCGGCAATACGGTCCCGCAATAAGCGCCGATCAGTTTCGAGCTGGGTTTCGCCAGGGCCTCGTAAACCGATACCGCCTTTTTGCCGCTCATTATCAAAGCCACGAATCAGCCTTGAGGCTAAATGCTTAAGCTGCGCCAGTTCAACCTGCAATTTACCTTCGTAACTGCGGGCACGCTGCGCAAAAATATCGAGAATGAGTGTGGTTCGGTCGATGACCCGACACTGAAAAACGCGTTCCAGATTACGGGTTTGGGCCGGCGATAAGGCATGATTAAAAATAACCACAGTTGCAGCGAGATCAGCAACTTGCTGCGCTACTTCTAAAGCTTTACCGGAACCAATAAATAGTCGGGCATCAATTGAACTACGGCTACAACTTACCACAGCCAGTTCAGCGACGCCCGCGGAAGAAACCAACATCTGCAACTCATGAAGATCTTCACAAGCGCTTTCTTGCGGGAAAAAAACATGCACAAGGATCGCTTGCTCAGCCAGCGTTTCACGGTCAAACAAACGATAATATCCTGTTTTTTATTCTATCTCGTCCATGTCGCCGGCGGCGCCATGGCTGACCATGGTATTCACAGCGCGGGCCGGAACCACAGTCGAGATAGCATGCTTATACACCATCTGACTGACAGTGTTTTTTAACAAAATGACAAACTGATCAAATGACTCGATTTGTCCCTGTAACTTAATCCCATTCACCAGATAAATAGAAACTGGAATACGTTCCCGTCGTAAGGTGTTTAAAAATGGGTCTTGTAAAGATTGGCCCTTTGCCATGTGCCGCTTTCCTTTTCTTAGTTCTGATTCTTGATATATGGATTATTATATTATTTTCAAGTCGTTAAATAACGATTTTTTTCTTCACTAAATTAGCGTAGCGAAGATAAAACAGCTTGCAAGTTTTCCACAGGACTAACTTCACTTTTCAGCCAGTTTAATTCCTGCCAACTGCGCAGCCAGGTTAATTGTCGTTTAGCCAGCTGCCTTGTTGCGGCGACACCACGATACACCATCTCAGGGTAACTCACTAGCCCGTCCAGATAATCCCACATCTGACGGTATCCAACACAGCGCATCGACGGCAAATTGGCATGCAAATCACCACGTTGTCTGAGTTGTATCACTTCTTCTTCAAAGCCCTGTTGCAACATTTGCGTAAATCGTAGTTCGATACGCTGATGCAACAAAGCACGATCAGTCGGCGCTATCGCAAATTGCTTCACCGGATAAGGGAAAGCTTCGCCTTTATCTGTGGTCCACTCGGTCAGACTTTTGCCACTGATTAAAAACACTTCCAACGCCCGATTAATCCGTTGTGGATCATTTGGATGGATCCTGGCCGCCGATACGGGGTCAACCTCTGCCAATTGCTGATGTAATGCCGCCCAGCCCAATGTCGCAGCCCGTTGCTCAAGTTCTGCCCGTACTGCAGGCGACGCTTCTGGCAACGGCGAAATACCATCCAATAACGCCTTATAATACAACATGGTACCACCAACCAGCAGTGGAACCTTGCCTTTATTACGAATATCTTCAATCTGCAGCAGTGCATCACGTCGAAAATCGGCGGCGGAATACGCTTCCGTCGGTTCCAGAATATTAATCAGCCGATGGGGCGCCCGTGCTAATTCCGCCGCTGACGGTTTGGCGGTACCTATATCCATCCCTCGATAAATTAACGCACTGTCGACACTGATAATTTCTGCATTTATTTGTTCGACTAGCTCTATCGCCAACGCCGTTTTACCGGACGCTGTCGGGCCCATAAGACAGATCACCGGTAGGGTCATACTAAATTACTCATTGTTTAGCCTCTAACAACATCTGACTGACTGATATATCAAGTGGCACTGCATGCCAGGTCGAAGGCTCGGACAAATGTGGTGCAAAATAGTTTAGAAAAATCGATAAAGAAAACCATTGTTGCTGCAGACCACTTTGTAATAACTGCAATAACAGCTGCCGGACATTGGATTCACCATGCGCTGGCCATTGTTGCCACCACAGCGGCAGCCATTGACTTAATGCCGTTTGCCGCAGTAATTGCGGTACAGCCCGCACAATTAATACGTTGTTGTTGAGCACCACATCAAACCCCAATTCGGCCAGGTTTTGCGCTTGCGTCAATAAGGCTGCTTTTTCGGATGTTTGCAGCGTTAAACGCAGCGGCAACAATAACGAAGAGGCGGCAGGCGGTTGTGCCAGCCACAAATCGCACAGACTGTAGCTGGCATCAACCAGCCATAATTGATCGTCAAATGCAGCAACAGCGTAACGACCACCAGCAGCTAACCATGGAGTTCCGGCAGCCCCGGTTGGCGGCACCTGCGTTGGCGCTATATGGTCGGCGTTGACGCTATGCAATGCAGGAGTTGCAACGGGCAATGGCCATCCGGCTCCAGGTCTTGCTGCTGGCGGCGCAGCTGAAAATTCCCGTTGTGGGCGATGCGAAAATGCATGGTATTGACCGGTGGATTCGCGGATCGACGGCGATTGCACCGGCGCAGGAACGCCTGAAGCTGCCGCGGCAACAGCGACAGTTGGCGAAGCTACAGTTGGACCAGCATCAAATAACGCCGGCTGCTGACACACTTGCGCCAGCGCACTGACCACAAAATCATGTACTAACCGCGCCTGATGAAACCGCACTTCGTGTTTTGCCGGATGCACATTGACATCCAACTGCTGCGGATCCAGTTCCAGATAAAGCACAAAGGCTGGTTGCGCACCCGGTAACAAAACGTCACCATAGGATTGACGAATGGCATGATTCAAAAGCTTATCGCGCATCATCCGGCCATTGACATAACTGAACTGACAAGCGGGCTGTGCCTGACAAGCATGCGGTGACTGCACCCAACCCCAAAGCCTCATATCGTCGTACTGACTTTCGACATAAAGTGCTGATTCGACAAAACTGCGGCCACAAAGCTGCGCCAGCCGTTTTTCCTGCGAAGACCGGTCCGTCGCTGCTTTGAGTTGTCTGATCGCCTGACCATTGTGGGTCAAAGTCCAGTTCACATCATACCTGCTCAGCGCTAAGCGTTTAACCAGCTCATCGATGTGGGCGAATTCGGTTTTATCACTGCGCAAAAATCTGCGGCGGGCTGGCGTGTTAAAAAACAAATCCAGCACGTCAATACTGCTGCCGACCGGATGTGCGGCCGGGCGCAGTTGCACCTGCATTTCACGGCCTTCGGCAATCGCTTGCCAGGCGCTGTCTTGATCTGCGGGTCTGGACGTTAACGTCAGCCGCGACACTGAACTGATACTAGCCAAAGCTTCGCCGCGAAAACCAAGGCTTAAAATTTGTTCTAAATCAGATAATTGATGAATTTTACTGGTGGCGTGGCGACACAGCGCCAGTTCAAGCTCGGCTTTGGCGATGCCACAACCGTCATCGCGAATGCGAATGAGCTTGCTGCCGCCTTTTTCGATATCGATAGTGATAGAAGTCGCGCCGGCATCCAGGCTATTTTCGACCAGCTCTTTCACCACAGAAGCCGGCCTTTCCACCACCTCGCCGGCAGCAATCTGATTTGCTAACTGCGGCGATAAGATCTGGATCGCCATTTATTCGGGGATCCGCAGGACCTGACCGATTTTAATATTGTCGGTCGTTAACTGGTTATAGCTGCGCAGTACCGACATTGGCACTGCATAACGTTTGGCAAGACCAGATAACGACTCACCGCGTGTCACTTTATGCAAACGTGGATTGACAATACTATCCAACGGCTCACTGACTCTGACCACATGTTGTGCTGAGGAGACGCTGCTGCCTGCGCTTCGGATTTCACTGGTTTGACTACGATTCGGCGCCTGACCTTTGCGCTGTGCCAGCCAGGAATCCGCTGGCGGCGACTGTTCAAAATGACGCTTTAAGGCGCGAAAAATTGCCGTCGCCAGTTTTTGCTGATATACCGCCGATTTTAATTTCTGTTCTTCACTGGGATTTGAAATAAATCCGGTTTCGACCAGGATAGATGGAATATCGGGCGCTTTTAGCATGCCCAAGCTGGCAGCCTGCGGCACTTTATTATGCAGATGGGTCACTTTACTCATTTCCGAGAGCACTTGTCGGGCCACTTCAAAGCCAGTGGTCATCGAATGATTCATCGACAAATCGAGCACCGTTTGCGCCAGATAACGCTCATTGGCGGAATCTTTGATGACTTCCGCTACTCCACCCAACAATTCAGAATGTTGTTCGGTTTGCTCCAGCATCCGGCCGACTTCGGTGGTGGCACGACGCAACGATAATATCCATACTGAACCACCATGGGCTTTGCGATTGGCTGCCGCGTCAGCATGGATGGACACAAATAAATCAGCCTGTTTACCGCGGGCGACATCCGGTCTTTTACTTGGATAAATATAATAATCCGAGGTGCGGGTCATCACGCCTTTGAAACCAGGCTCTTTGTTAATGAGTGCCATCAACCGCTCAGAAATGGCCAACGTGACATTCTTTTCATAGGTACCTTTTTGCCCTACAGCACCCGGATCATGACCACCGTGTCCGGCATCAATGGCGATCACGACTTCACGACCACCTGCACGCTGCGATCTTGGTGCAGGCGCTGCAGCAATGGCTTGTTCGGCTTGTGGATCAGCTAAATCCAGCACCAGCCGATGGCCATACCTGTCTAGCGGCGGCAAACTAAAAGCTTTTTCGCGGGCAGGCCGATTGAGTTCGACCTGCAACACAATGCCACGACCCGTCGCTAAACGTTGCACCCGGATATCTTTTATTAAATCGGATTGGCCGGACATTTTCCCCAGCGACGGGCTGTCGATATTGGTAATTTCCAGTTGCACCATATTTTGCTGTTGGCTGAGTAACCGGAATTGCGCTTTGCCGGTTAAATCAAAAACCACGCGGGTGCTATCAGGGGATGGCCAAATGCGCACGCTATCGATGCGCTCGGCTGCAAGCAGCGATGTACTGAGCAACATGAGAAAAACGGGGACTATCCGCAATAAATTCATGAATAGTTTCATGCGTTAACCAGCCCGAGCATCTGCTGCCCTAATGGCGTTTGCGCCCGTAAGTGGATCATCCGCTGCGTATCAGAAACAACTTGCAATTCAATGTCTAAATCGGCCGTAGGTAACAAAGGTTCGCCCCGCTCTGGCCATTCAATTAAACAAAGGGTATTGGCCGAAAAATAATCGCGAATGCCCATAAACTCCAGCTCTTCCGGGTCCATCAACCGATATAAATCAAAGTGATAAATGGTCAGCGCCGGAACTTGATAAGGCTCAACCAAAGTGTAAGTTGGGCTTTTTACATTGCCCTGATAACCCAAAGCATGCAACAGACAACGACTGAAGGTAGTTTTGCCGGCGCCCAAACCTCCATGCAGATAGACCACACCGCCCTGCTGGCAGGCCGGCGCCAGTTGACTGGCAATAAGTTGGGTCTCGGTTTCATTGTGCAGGAGTCGTTGGTAATGAGTAACGAGCATGCCTTTCCTCAATCAGAATTCGAACGACCGAAAAGTCAGATTGCTCTGGCTGGGTCAATGGGTTCTATGCTATCAAATTCATCCTGCCAGAACTACAGGCAATCTTGATTGATTTTGTTGGCTGCCGGAAAGCATTTAGCCTGTGCTACCATATTGCCGTAGATAAACTTGTGTACTGCACATAAACTTTTGGTTTTCCCAACCGCTGCACCGCGAATATAGTAGAACATGCATGAACACCCAAGCTCCCTCTCCTGACATGACCGAACTTGCCACCCAGATTAAACAATGGGCGTTGGATCTTGGTTTTTCGCAAGTGGGTATCACCGATACCGATCTGCAGCTGGAAGAACAGCGCTTGCAGCAGTGGCTGGATCAGGGCATGCACGGTGAAATGCAATATATGGCGCAGCACGGCATGATGCGCGCAAGGCCAGCCGAGCTGTTGCCCGGCACGTTACGGGTGATTTCAGTGCGACTGGATTATTTGCCCAAAGCCGCCGGTTTTGCCACCAACCTCGCCGATCCGACGCAAGCCTATATCAGCCGCTACGCTTTGGGGCGCGATTATCACAAGATCATCCGGCAGAAACTAAAACAACTGGCTGACAAAATCAGCACCGTGCAGGGCGAATTTGGTTTTCGGCCTTTTGTCGATTCAGCGCCGGTGTTGGAACGGCCACTCGCTGCCAAAGCCGGACTTGGCTGGATTGGCAAGCACAGCTTATTGTTGAATCCACAAGCGGGTTCCTGGTTTTTCCTGGGTGAACTGCTGGTCGATTTGCCTTTGCCGGTAGATCAGCCTCTCACGCAAGACTGCGGTAATTGTGTCGCCTGCATCACCATGTGTCCGACCGGTGCCATCGTCGCACCTTATGTGGTCGATGCCCGACGATGTATCAGTTATCTGACCATTGAGCTGAAAGACGCTATTCCGGTAGAACTTCGTTCGCTGATCGGCAACCGCATTTATGGTTGTGACGATTGCCAATTGGTGTGTCCGGTCAACCGCACAGCCCCGCTGACCGATGAAACGGATTTCCAACGCCGGCCACAGTGGCAAAGTCAGACGCTGCTGGCGCTATTACAATGGGATGAAGCGACGTTTTTAAAACAAACCGAAGGCTCGGCCATCCGGCGGATTGGCTTTAGCCGCTGGCAACGCAATCTCGCGGTTGGTATTGGCAATGCGCCTTATAGCTTCGACAATATTGAAGTATTACAAAGATTTGGCGACCATCCGGATCTGATGGTGCGGGAACATATCGAGTGGGCACTGGCGCAGCAGCGGCATAAACAGCAACAGACCGAGTTACAAAATCGGCAGCAACAACGTCTGATCCGAATTATTCAGCTAGGTTTGCCGCGGGACGCGTGATCTGAATGAACAACTGCGGCAGGACGTTTTTTTGCGGTTAAGCGTTGTTCGGCTTGTAGCAGGATCTGCTCTTTTTGCGCGGTATCCGCCTGATGCCAGCCACAAATTTCGGTTAAACTGCGGCCACAACCGAGACAAATATCATCGTGATCCAGGCAACAATTTCTTTGGCAGGGTGCCTTGTCCATCAGTGTTGCTCCGTTCCGGTAATAGCGATGGCTGACTGCCGGATAAAGGTGACAAAGTCGTCACCGCGTAGTGGTTTACTAAAATAATACCCCTGAATAAAGTCACAACCCAATTCGGTCAATACATCCAGCTGCGCCTTGGTTTCCACGCCTTCAGCCACCACCTGCACATCCAGCACTTTGGCCATATTAATCAGCACAGCTGCCAAAGCCCTGGCTTTGTCTTCGGTCGCCACATCAACGATAAAACTTTTATCAATCTTAATAAAATTGACCGGATAGCGGCTTAAATAGTTCAGCGCGGAATAACCGGTACCAAAATCGTCAATCGCCAGCTGTAACCCTTGTTGATGCAGCTTAATGATATTGCTTTGCTGCACTGAAATTCGGTCCATAAACAACGATTCGGTGATTTCAAAAATCAGTTGTTCACAGTCAAGACCGGCCGTCGTAATCATTTGCAGCCATTCATCCGCCACATGATGCACATTAAATTCCTGACTGCTGCGGTTGACCGACATTTGCAGCGGTAACCCTAAGCTATTAAAACGTTTTGCATCGACTAAGGCTTGTTGCAAAATCCAATGCCCCAAAGGACGGATCGCACCGGTGCGCTCGGCGACACTGATAAAATCAAGTGGCGAAATCAACCCACGTTCCGGATGTTGCCAACGCACCAACGCTTCACATTTGGTAAAACTGCCACTTTGCACATCATAAATCGGCTGGTACACCAGGAAGAACTGCCCTAGTTGCACGCCTTTGAGGATTTCATTGTGCAGATGAACAAAACGATCGGCTTCTTTTTGCATCGCCGCATCATAAAAATGATAGGTATTACGGCCAATTTGTTTGGCGGCGTACATGGCACGATCGGCGTGTTTTAATAAATCGCCGTGATTCATGCCATCGTGCGGGTACATGGCAATACCAATACTGGCACTGACCGCCAGCAATTTATCACCAACTTGTACCGGCTTTGCCAGTTCATGCACCAGTTTTTCAGCCAGAAGTTCGGTCATTTCCGGCGCATTGCCTTGCGCTGAAGCCACCACGAATTCATCACCACCCAGTCGTGCCAGTAAATCATGTTCACCGACCAGCAATTTTAGCCGTTCTGCTACCGCGCGCAGCAACTTGTCACCGACCAAATGTCCAAGACTTTCATTTACTTGTTTAAATTCATCTAAATCAATACATAACAAGCTCAGGCACTGTTGGTTACCTTGAGCTTGTTTTAACATCCGGGAGAGATTTTCAGTAAATACCGCGCGGTTAGGCAAGCCGGTTAAAGGATCAAAGGTCGCTTGAAAGGCAATGGTATGCAAGGCTTGTTCGCGATCTCCGGCCATCCGCAATAGCAGATACAGCGCCGAGCATAAAAGTACGATGACCACTGCAGCCAGCGCCGCCATCCATTGCAAAGGTCCAATCAGCAGCGGCAATGTATGCCGTGGCGCGGCTTGCAGTTGCCAGCGGCCAACCGGCAATTTGATATCAGCCATGACCCGATCAGTTTGTAATAACTCCTGATTACCCCAGAACAGTTCATCTGGCTGATCGTTGCCGTCTTTGCCCGACAACCCCACCCAGTATTGTTGCTGCAACGCGGGTAAATTTGCCCGCTGCAATAACGATTCCAGCGGAATGATCGCGGCGATAACACCCCAGTTTTGCTGATCGCTAGTTTGAACCGGGACTCTGACCACTAAACCAGAGCCACCTTGCAATAAATTCACCGGTCCTGCGACAACAGGCAACCCCAGACTGATGGTTTTCTCAATCGCCGCCAACTGCTGCGGGATATTGCGATAGTCGACCCCAATCACGGTTTCATTGCCCTGCAGCGGATAAACATAACGAATGACCAGATCCGGAGCTATCGCAACATGGCGAAAATATGGGTAGTTGTGCAGTAATAAAGCGACGCGGGCGTCGAGCTTGGATAAATCAGCATCAGGTTGCAGCACAAGTTCACTACGAATGGAGTCGATGGCGACGACACCAGAGTTAACCATGCCTTCAAGTGCCGAGGCGTAATTGGTCAAGGTCTGCAGCAATTGATAACGCTGCGACTCAATATATTTTGCGCGCTCTTGCGCTAACATCGCAAATGCCAGAATCGATAATAAAACCAGCAAAATCAAACTGACCGTTGTTGGATAACGGATCAGCACATTACCGAAAAACGGCGCCGGAGTACTTTGCATAACAGTGCGCGGAGTTACATTCAAACCAGAGTTATCCATCGTCGGAACACCTCTGAACTTTATCAGGCAAAGTGCAGCAGCGCCACCTGCTCTCACCGGGATCTGCGATTAGTTTGATTTAGGACGGTTTTTTGGGATCCAGGCCCAGACATATTCGGCGATAACCGGTTCAACACCCAATTGATCGTTGATTTGCACTTTGATGGTGATTTCGCCTTTTTCCTGCTCGCGGATCTGTTGAATTTGCTCGTCGCTGAGCGTGGCTACTGCGGTTAGTTTGCCAGTAGCGCGTTTGACATAATCCAGCTGCATTGATTTTAACAGCGGCAACCGGTCATCGGGCACGTGCATCCCCAGCAAAAAGCCACTGGCTGATTCTCCAAGCAAAGCCATCGCCGCCGCGTGCACTGAACCAATGTGATTTTGCACTTTGCGAAAGTTGCCCTGCACTAACACGGCTTGCTGAAAATTGAGCTGTTTTATGACTATGCTGGCAGTCCCGGCAAATTTGATCGCACGGCCAAATAACTGTGACAACAACCAGCTTTGCAAAAAAAGTGGCGCCCGATGAATTTTGGCAACAAGGCGGCTGAGTTTATTATTCGATTTCATACTGGTCTTACCTGATTGGAGATTGCAGTCAAACTAGCAGTTTGGTCATGGAATTTCAATCAATGGCGGTATAAATGCAGCAAACGACAACACAGAAATTGGCAACTTTGTGCTGATTGACGGAGCAAACGCTAGGCAGAGCAAAACAGCAGAGCAGTCTGCCTGAGGCAGAAACTAAATCAGATACAAGATAAAGGAATAAAAAGCTGGAGCGGGCAACGAGACTCGAACTCGTGACCTCGACCTTGGCAAGGTAGCGCTCTACCAACTGAGCTATGCCCGCAATACGAGGATTTTATCGTGAAGTTGACGATTGGAGCGGGCAACGAGACTCGAACTCGTGACCTCGACCTTGGCAAGGTAGCGCTCTACCAACTGAGCTATGCCCGCATCGTCGTCAACTTAACAGCTTATTATTTAACTGCAGCACTTGAAAAATTTGGAGCGGGCAACGAGACTCGAACTCGTGACCTCGACCTTGGCAAGGTAGCGCTCTACCAACTGAGCTATGCCCGCAACATCTTCTTCAATGACCGCTTAGTCACAGTAGAACTGGCGTTCAACTTTGTCACTAAGCGGGGCGCATTTTACAAAATCAGTTCGAGTTTGCAAGCACTTTATTCTGGCAACTTGAAAAAGTGCGTGCGATAGACCATTAATTCAGCAATTGAATCGCGAATGTCATCTAATGCCAGGTGACTGGATGATTTATTCACCATTTTCGTCACTTGTGGATTCCAGCGTTTGGCCAGTTCTTTCACGGTGCTGACATCCAAGTTGCGATAATGGAAAAACTCTTCCAGTGTTGGTGCGTACTTCACGAGAAAACGGCGGTCTTGACCGATGCTGTTGCCGCACATTGGCGACTTGCCTGCCGGAACGTACTGACATAAAAAGGCAATTGTTTGATCAACGGCCGCAGCTAAATCGGTGTCACTGTCGCGGCAGCGCTGGGTCAGGCCACTTTTGCCATGCTGTTCGACACACCAGGCGCTCATATTGTCCAGCACATCTGCCGGCGTATTAATCGCAAAGGTTGGCCCTTCGGCCAATACGTTCAGATTGCTGTCGGTGACGATGGTCGCCATTTCCAGGATCACATCGATATCTGGTTCCAGACCCGTCATTTCTAAATCAATCCACACCAGATTATTTTCGTTCACAGACATAAAAGGCACCTTATGGGTTTGCTACTTTGTAACTTCACTGAATGCTAGTATCATACTACGCCTGACGCCAACTGGAAAACGCCCTCGCCGGGCCTGTGAGAAACAGTGACGAAAAAGAAACATCTCAACAATCGCCAGACCGACCGCATTGCCGGCAATCAACAAAAACGCCTGGATCGGCTGGAAAAAAAAGCCGCCAAAGTTGAACAACAGCTTGAGCATACCCAGCTTAGCGCACCAGAAGCTGGTGTGGTGATTAGCCGTTTTGGTCAACATGCCGATGTTGAAGACCACACCGGTGCCATTGAACGTTGTAATATCCGCCGTACAATCAATTCCTTAGTCTGTGGCGATAAAGTCGTCTGGCGCCGTTCGTTGCAGCCACAAGGCGGCATCAGCGGTGTGATTGAAGCGGTGCAAGAGCGAAGCTCAGTGCTATCCCGCCCCGATTTTTATGACGGCTTAAAACCCGTTGCTGCCAATATCGATTTATTGATCATCGTCTCTGCCGTATTACCGGCACTTTCACTGAATATCATCGACCGTTATCTGGTCGCTGCCGAAGCGATGCAAATCAAGCCATTGTTATTACTTAATAAAATTGATTTACTCAGTGCAGAAGAACGCGCCGTCGTCGATAAACAGCTGGAAATTTATCGCAAAATTGGCTACGAAATTTTGCTATTAAGCGCTAAAACCGGTGAAGGTATGGCGCAACTGGATGAATATCTGAAGTCCGGTACCAGCATCTTCGTTGGGCAATCGGGTGTCGGAAAATCCTCTTTAGTCAATAACTTATTGCCAGAGCTGCAGGTCGTCACCCGTGAAGTTTCTGACGGTTCCGGTTTGGGCCAGCACACCACCACAGTGGCACGGTTGTACCATTTACCTGAAGGCGGCGAATTGATTGACTCGCCGGGCATTCGGGAATTTGCTTTATGGCATCTGCCACCCGATGAAGTGCTATGGGGCTTTAAAGAATTCCGCCCTTGGCTTGGCCGCTGTAAATTCCGCGACTGCAAGCATCTGAACGACCCAGGTTGTGCGCTGCATCATGCGATTGAAATTGCAGAAATCTCTGCGGAACGTTTTGATAATTATCATAAAATCCTGCTCAGCATGGTGCAGGATAAACCGAATTTTTTTAAAGTTGATTAAGGATCCAGCAACATGGATAAGGTAAAAATTACCCTGCAATACATCATGCCGAAGCACTTCATTTCCCGCTTGGTTGGATTATTAGCAGCTGCCCGCTTAGGCGCGGTGTCGCATGCATTAATTAAGCTGTTTATCAAAGCTTATGGCATTAATATGAGTGAAGCAAAACATGAAAATGCTACTGATTATCAAAGCTTTAATGAGTTTTTCACCCGCCCGTTAAAAGACGGCATCCGGCCAGTGGTTGCTGATAACAACGTCATTGTGCAACCGGTTGATGGCGCTATTAGCCAGCTTGGCGCAATTGCCGGTGACGAACTCATTCAGGCCAAAGGCCACACTTATTCACTGCAAGCCTTGCTTGGCGGCGCCAGCGACACTGCAGCGCCGTATCAGAATGGTCAGTTTGCCTGTATCTATCTGGCGCCAAAAGATTATCACCGTATTCATATGCCAATTGCCGGCACCTTACGCGAAATGATTTATGTGCCGGGCGAGCTGTTTTCAGTCAATCCGTTGACCGCAGAAAATGTACCTTCGTTGTTCGCACGGAATGAACGTGTAGTCACAATTTTTGATACTGCCGTCGGGCCAATGGCGTTAGTGTTGGTTGGCGCGACCATTGTTGCCAGCATCGAAACCGTGTGGGCCGGTACTATTACCCCGCCTACCGGCAAAGAAGTATTCCGCTGGAATTATCCGTCATCGGGCGCCAATGCGGTGAAACTCGACAAAGGCGCTGAAATGGGCCGCTTTAAACTGGGATCGACCGTGATCCTGGCCTTTGCACCGGATCAAATCGCCTTTACCGATCAACAATATCCAGGTGCTGTGACCCGGATGGGCGAAGCTTTTGCTACTGTTACAGGCCTAGACGCTACTGTTTAATCTAATAAAGTTACAATCACCGGAGGCCACTGATGAAAATTTTCGCCCATCGCGGAGTCAGTGGCCACTATCCGGAAAATACTTTATTAGCCATTCAGGCAGCCATTGACTGCGGTGCCTACGGTATCGAAATTGATGTGTTTGCGCTTGATGGCGAGCTGATAGTTATTCATGACCGCCAGCTGCAACGCACCACCAAAGCTGCTGGCAATATCGAAGATTATACTTTGGCGCAGCTCCAACAGCTGAACGCCGGTCAAGGCCAAAGCATCCCCACTTTGTGGCAAGTGCTGCAACTTACTAATAATCGCTGTGTGCTGAATATTGAACTCAAAGGTCACGATACTGCACAGTTGCTGCTGCAGTTATTGCAACGGGCGCAACAGGAATTGGGTACGGATTTAGCCAAACTGCTTATTTCTTCTTTTCATCATCCGTTGTTGCAGCAAGTGAAACAGCTGCAGCCTGAACTGGCCATCGGCGCTTTAACCGCTTGTATTTATTTGGATTACTGTAAATTCGCTACTGAACTTAGCGCAGTATCGGTACATTGTGATCGGGCTTTTATCGACGAATTGATGGTGCAGGATGCGCATCAGCGCGGACTGGAAATTTTTGTGTATACCGTCAACGACAAGCGCGAAGCTTTAAGATTACAAGCTTTGGGCGTTGATGGTATTTTCTGTAATTTCCCGGCCGAAGCGGCCGGTTGGTTTGAAAACATCGTCGGGTAACGGCCCCTGCTAACAGCCTGATGTAAGTTACCAGATTGGTTTCAAGCTAGTGACTTTCACAGCTATGACAATGGTTACATAAGCGGATATTCAGGATGTGCGCAAACACTACAAAAGCAGCGCCGACAATCAGCACATAGTGCTCGTATTCATGGCCCAGCAAATCTTTTTGCCAGTAAATAAAACCACCAAGGAACAACGAATAAAACGGATATAACTTGCGGTGATAACGATGGAAACCGGCAAAAATAGTAATAAAACCAAGCACCATGGTCACCAATAACACAATTCGTTCCAGCGCGTGATTATGGACGGAGGTTAAACCCAATAAAGGCAGAACAGGCAATAACACCGGCAGCATAATACAGTGGATGGCGCATAAGGACGTGACGGCGATCCCCACTTTGTCCAATGTATGACGGATATTTTCGAACATGCTGCCTGACCTCTGCCAAATTTGAAATGAGATGATATAACAAATCCGCCGCGTTGAAAATGACTTTCCCGAAATTCTCTGCAATATGGTTATTGGCTGTAACAGGCGTCACTCGTGCTTTGCAGCGGTATTGTGGCATAATAGCGTTCAGAAAATTTGGGGATGCGTTATGGAACAGTTACTTAATCAACTGGATTTAAACTTAAAAGAACTTTACCGCAAGGCATTGGATGCCGACGCTATTTTAGATGAATTACAAAACAAAGGTCAGGCGCGGCATCAGGCGATTTTTCCGGCACCGTCTATTTTTCGGATCAGCAGTCAGCGTTTTATGCCGTATTTGTCCGAGACCGCAGAACAAGTATCTGCAATTCGCCAAACCCAACAATTTAATACCGCCACGCTGGAACTGGTGGTGAAACAACTGCAATTGCTGCATAAGACTTTAACTGACTTTCGGGCGGTTGTAGCCAAATAAGCTAAACTTGAAGGCAAAGTTGCGGTCAAATTGTACAGTTGCAGTAAATTATCTATACCCAAAATCATTGAAGATTCGGGTAGGCGGCAACTGAACGAAGTCCCAGGAGCTTAGCAGTTCTAAGTGACTGGGGTGAGAGAAGGCGGCCAACAACCCCGAATCTTCAGTATATGCAACACAGTGGAGGTCCGACGATGCCAGTCTCAGCAGTGAATACGTCATTAGATTTGGTGCGGGTTACCGCTCGTGCTGAAAGTAAAAACCCAACCACCGATGTCAGTTCGACAGCCAAAATTACCACCGAATATGCAGCTCCGCTGCGTCAGGCTGCTGAAAATGACAATAAGGTCACACTGAGTGCTCAGGCGAGTGCAGCGCCAAGCGAACCAGAAAGCTCTAACAACGATTCCGTAAAAGTCAGCAGTAGTATTGGCCGGGCAGCCTCAGCCGGGCAGCTGAGCCGTGATGAAGCAGTGGCGATTTATCAGAAAATCGCCAACTTGCTGTAATGACTCGAGGTGTTATTTGAACAGTGTTACTTATTGCGTCGCTGGTGTTGCCGCGGCAACGGTTTGTGGCACTATGACTTTGTTAAACCATTTTTTCAGCATTTCGCGCTCGTAGGCAAATTCTCTGCTTTGATAGCCAATATGGCTGGATGTCATAAAACCCATGTCTTTGATTTTGACATCAGACTCTTTCAGGACTTGCTGTTTGTTCTGATCAAATAACACATAATCAAACTTCATCCTTGGAAAATAAATATCCTTAATCACCCGGATATCCGTGTTATCCAACCGATACATCGGATTGACATCTCCTGCTAAATCAAGATCTTTGACGTTAATCTCCATACTATATCCGGCAGGTAATTTTTCAGCCAGTTCGCCAAGTATCTTATCAAAGGCTTTCGTCACCCGTTCCTGATAAACTTTTCGGGTACCGGTGGCTGGCCGGATATCGGAAAACTTTTCCGGATTGAGCCAGGTCACTTTGACTGCCGACGTGGTATTAGCTTTTTCTGCGGTTGCAGCATGTACCTGAAATGACAATGCCGCCGCACACAACATGGTTGTTGCATAGATAGTGAATTTACGCATCTTCGGACTCCTCATCATACTGCCAACAATCAGCAGCTGATATTTGTTGAACTACTGATACTAACTATATGCTTTTTCCAGGCAGAAGACCGTACTCAAATGTCGAAACATGTCGTTGAATGTAATTTTTTACTGACATAACAATGACAAGTTACGCCAAATGACCTTTGGGGTCAGAGTACTACTCTGACCCCAAAAGTTGCTCTGAAACATTCATGGCGTGCCATTGCCCCTTAAAAACGACAAACCCGGCTTGCGCCGGGTTCGTTTTTAACGGGATGTAAAAGTTACATCATGCCGCCCATACCACCCATGCCGCCCATATCAGGCATTGCCGGGCCTTCTTTCTTCGGCAGTTCGGTAACCATTGCTTCGGTGGTGATCATCAACGAACCAACAGAAGCCGCGAACTGCAGTGCAGAACGGGTGACTTTGGTTGGATCCAGGATACCCATTTCCAGCATGTCGCCGTATACGCCAGTTGCAGCGTTGTAACCGTAGTTACCAGCGCCAGCTTTAACGTTGTTCACCACCACTGACGGCTCATCACCTGCGTTATCAACGATTTGACGCAGTGGCGCTTCCATCGCGCGCAACGCAATTTTGATACCGTGGTTTTGATCTTCGTTGATACCACGAAGGTCGACCAGCATGGCCGCAACACGAACCAGTGCCACACCACCGCCAGGGACTACGCCTTCTTCAACTGCAGCACGGGTTGCGTGCAGCGCATCTTCGACGCGGGCTTTTTTCTCTTTCATTTCGATTTCAGTAGAAGCACCTACTTTAATCACTGCCACGCCACCGGCTAATTTCGCCAGACGCTCTTGCAGTTTTTCTTTGTCATAATCAGAAGTTGCATCTTCCACTTGCTGACGGATTTGCTTCACACGGCCATTGATGGCTTCTTGCTCACCAGCACCGTCAATAATAGTGGTGTTGTCTTTGGTGATCAGCACGCGCTTAGCAGTACCTAAATCTTCTAAAGTCGCTTTTTCCAGCTCCAGGCCGATTTCTTCAGAAATCACCACACCGCCAGTTAATACCGCGATGTCTTGCAGCATGGCTTTACGACGGTCGCCAAAACCTGGCGCTTTCACGGCAGAAACTTTGACGATACCGCGCATGTTGTTGACAACCAGCGTGGCTAAAGCTTCGCCTTCTAAATCTTCAGCGATGATCAATAACGGCTTGCCAGACTTGGCCACGCCTTCCAGAACTGGCAACAGTTCACGGATATTGCTGATTTTCTTATCAACTGTCAGGATGAACGGGTTGTCCAGCTCGACCTGGCCCGCTTCTGGGTTGTTGATGAAATACGGAGACAGGTAACCGCGGTCAAACTGCATACCTTCAACCACAGCCAGCTCGTTCGCCAGGCCCTGACCTTCTTCAACCGTGATCACGCCTTCTTTGCCAACTTTGTCCATCGCGTTGGCGATGATTTGGCCGATTTCGTCATCAGAGTTCGCAGAAATAGTACCAACTTGCGCGATAGCTTTTGAATCAGCACATGGTTGTGACAGTGCTTTTAATTCAGCAACGGCAGCAATAACAGCTTTGTCGATACCACGTTTTAAATCCATTGGATTCATACCAGCAGCAACAGCTTTGACGCCTTCGTTGATGATGTTTTGCGCCAGAACTGTCGCAGTAGTCGTACCGTCACCGGCTTCGTCATTGGCTTTAGAAGCAACTTCTTTCACCATTTGCGCGCCCATGTTTTCGAACTTATCTTCCAGCTCGATTTCTTTGGCCACTGACACACCATCTTTGGTGATCATTGGTGCGCCAAACGACTTGTCCAGAATGACGTTGCGGCCTTTAGGGCCTAAAGTCACGCGTACTGCGTTTGCTAAAATATTGACGCCTTTGAGCATCTTGTTACGGGCTTCATCGCCAAAACGTACGTCTTTTGCAGCCATTTGAAAATTCCTCGGAAATTTGTATTCAATTAATTCGTGAAATGCAATTCATTTAATGCAGCGCGCTGATCCTGAAATTATTCAGTAATCACGCCCAGAATGTTGTCTTCTTTGGTGATGACATAATCCTGGCCTTCAATTTTTTCAGTGCGTTCAACGTAAGCACCAAAGATCACTTTGTCGCCAACTTTAACGTCTAACGGACGAACAGTACCGTTTTCCAGGATCCGGCCGTTTCCAACTGCAACCACTTCGCCACGGGTCGATTTTTCAGCAGAAGCGCCGGTCAGAACAATACCACCGGCCGATTTGCTTTCTGCTTCCAGGCGTTTGATGATCACGCGGTCGTGTAATGGACGAATATTCATGCTTAATTTCTCCTAAAGCGTTTTTTTGGGTTTTAACGAGGGCGTTAAATCTGTTGTGTCAGCTATATGGGGCAATGCGGCGAAAAAACCAAGGGTTGGCTCAAAAAAATCTGCTGGTTTCCCAGCTTCGGAAAATGCAGTTTGTTGCAGGCACCGCCCTTTGAAAGTAAAAGGCAACGATGACGGTCTTAGGGTTGCGATCGCTGCCAGCGGCATACTGGCAGAACTTTTTGTGATTTTGTCGCCAAAGGACAAGATCTTAAACCTGCTGCATGCGTATAGTAAGCACATTGATGATTGTAATCACTGACGATTTTAGTTAAAGATGCCGCGCGCATCACTAGCAAAGGAAGTAACCATTGAAAGTCCGGATTTATAGTCTTTTGTTATTGCTATTGATGGCCGTGCCACTACAAGCAAATGACATTCTTAGTAAACTGAGCCAAAGCAAAACCTTTTTACCGGTGGAACAAGCTTTTGTCCCAGACTTTGCACAGCAAGACAACGCGCTGAAACTCAGCTTTCAGATTGCCGATGGTTATTACTTATATAAAGACAAATTTAAAATAGCCGGTATTGGGGCCAGCTTTTCACATCCAACTTACCCGCCCGGTATGCCGCATGAAGATGAATATTTTGGTAAAACCGAGGTCTATCGCCATCAGGTGGTTTTAAGCATTCCGCTGTCGAATATCGATGTCGACGCTAAGTTAAAAGTCCGGTTTCAGGGCTGCGCCGAAGCCGGTTTATGTTACCCGGTGACCACCATTGAAATTCCATTAATCCAGACGAAACCAGCCGCTGCCACCGAGGCCGTGCTGGCCGACATGAGCGCCGCACCTGCGGAGACTGCATCTCCGGACAACAGCAACACTGCAAGCGCAGCGCCGGTATCACAACAAACAGAATTGGCTGAGCGTTTAGGTCAGGATCGCAGTTTGTGGACCTTAGGTTTGTTCTTTTTACTCGGTTTAGGCCTGGCGTTTACCCCATGTGTGTTTCCAATGTACCCCATTCTTACCAGCATTATTGTCGGCCAGGGCCAGCAACTGAGTAGCGGCCGCGCTTTTAGTTTGTCGATGTCGTATGTACAAGGCATGGCGATTACCTATTCGTTGCTTGGTTTAGTGGTGGCAAGTGCTGGCGTGCAGTTTCAGGCGTATTTCCAACATCCGGCGGTATTAATTGGTATTAGCGTGCTGTTTGTATTGTTGGCGCTGGCGATGTTCGGGGTGATTAACCTGCAGCTGCCGAGTAGCTGGGCGGAAAAAGTTGGCAATATCAGCAATAAACAACAAGGCGGTAGCGCGAAAAGTGCGTTGGTGATGGGCGCATTGTCGGGTCTGGTCGCCTCCCCTTGCACCACGGCACCGTTAACCGGTGTGCTGCTGTATATCGCACAAACCGGCGATATGGCTTACGGCGCTTTAGTGCTTTATGTATTAAGTATGGGTATGGGCTTGCCACTGCTGGTGCTTGGCAGCACTGGCGGGAAATTCCTGCCAAAACCTGGCGCCTGGATGGATCGGGTGAAAGCCGTGTTTGGTTTCCTGCTGTTGTCAGTGCCGTTACTGCTGCTGGAGCGAATTCTGCCAAACGAAATACTGGTGGTGCTACTGACGGTATTAGTGTTGGCATTTGCGCTGTTTTTACATCAAACCCAACAACTGCTGCAAAAACCGGTGGTGAAATCACTATTGTGGCTGATTGCGACTGTGTTGGTGTTCAGCACCTTGCTGCTCAATCAACGCTTCTGGTGGCCAACGGCAACTCCGGTTGCAACACCAACAAGCGAAATATCCAATGTAGATGCCGGTAAGTTTATTGATATTAAAACGCTGGCCGATTTAGACCGCGAACTGGCCGCCGCCAAAGCGGCAAATCAGTACGTGATGCTGGATTTGTTTGCCGAATGGTGTGTCGCCTGCAAAGAGTTCGAACACATCACTTTTGCCGATGCCGGGGTGAAAACTGAGATGGCAAAAATCCGCTTATTGCGGATTGATGTGACCAAGGCCACTGACGAAGATCAGCAGGTTCTGGATAAATTTAGTGTGCTGGGTTTACCAACTTTGTTGTTTTTTGCGCCAAACGGCAGCGAATTAACGCAATCCAGGGTCACTGGTTTTATGCCACCTAGCGAGTTTCAGGCACATTTAAGCCGTCTGAATCCGTCTTAACCAAAAGTTCCAACCACGCTGCAGCAGGCTAAAATACTGAGTTTTGCCCGCTGCAGCGACCATCTCTACCCGCACGACTCTCCAGCTTCAAAAAAGTTCCACTCTGCTGATAAGACCAGTATTTTGCTGCCATTTGCTGCGATTTCACTATAATAAGCGGCAACTCTGCAGAGCCGGGTGCTGGAAAAAGGAAAAAGATGCTTTTTCCAACAGCCTTAGGCAAGATAATCGCAGATGATAGATCTTCAACGGAATAGGCGACAAATGGCTTCAGTTTTACGCGTTTTGCTTCTGAACGGCCCCAATCTGAATATGCTGGGTCAGCGTGAGCCCCAGATCTATGGTGCTGCCACTTTAGAGCAAATTGTGAATGATTTACGCCAACATGCCAGCACGCTGAATGTCGAGCTGACGCACCTGCAATCCAACGCCGAACACGAATTAGTCACAGCCATTCAGCAAGCGTTGGGGAAACAGGATTTTATCCTGATTAACCCAGGCGCTTACACCCATACCAGCATCGCCATCCGCGATGCATTGTTGGCGGTCGCGATTCCATTTATTGAAATTCATCTGTCGAACGTGCATGCCCGCGAGGCATTTAGAAAGCACTCCTATTTATCAGATATCGCTAAAGGGGTCATTTGTGGCCTCGGTGCTAACGGTTACCGTTATGCGCTGGAATCGGCGGTCTCTACCTTAACAACCAAGAACATAAACCCTTAACTTTACTCAACTAAGTCAGGCATCATCGTCATGGATATTAGAAAAATTAAAAAACTGATCGAGCTTCTGGAAGAATCAGGTATCAATGAACTTGAAATCACCGAAGGCGAAGAATCTGTCCGGATCAGCCGCGGTGGCCCGGTGCAGCATTATGCACCAATGCAATATCAGGCTGCGCCAATGCAAGCAGCTCCTGCGCCAGCCGCCGCACCTGCAGCACCAGTTGCTCCAGCAGTAACGGGTTATCAGCTGCGCTCACCGATGGTCGGTAGCTTCTACCGCGCCGCTTCTCCAACTTCGAAGAACTTCGCTGAAATTGGCCAGACGGTCAAAGTTGGCGATACCCTGTGTATCGTTGAAGCAATGAAAATGATGAACCAGATCCAGTCTGACAAAGCAGGCACTATTACTGCAATTCTGGTGGAAAACGGCGAGCCGGTTGAATTTGACCAGCCTTTATTTGTGATTGAATAATTCAAAAGGCCGACCCATGTTAGAAAAAGTGCTGATTGCCAACCGGGGAGAAATTGCGCTGCGTATTTTACGCGCCTGCAAAGAACTCGGGATTAAGACTGTCGCGGTGCACTCCACTGTCGACCGGAATCTGAAGCATGTGTTGCTGGCCGACGAGACCATCTGTATTGGTCCCGCCCCTTCACCACAAAGTTATTTAAATATTCCGGCGCTGATTGCGGCGGCGGAAGTCACCAATGCGCAAGCTATTCACCCAGGTTATGGCTTTTTAGCCGAACGTGCTGATTTCGCGCAGCAAGTGGAAGACAGCGGCCTGATTTTCATCGGTCCACGTCCGGAATCCATTAGCCTGATGGGCGACAAAGTGTCGGCCATCGAAGCGATGAAAAAAGCCGGTGTGCCTTGTGTACCTGGCTCTGACGGTGCGGTCGGCGACGACGCGGACACTAACAAAACCATCGCCAAACGGATTGGTTACCCAATTATCGTCAAAGCGGCCGGCGGCGGCGGCGGTCGTGGTATGCGTGTAGTGCGTAGCGAAGACGAGCTGGTCTCTTCGATTGAAATGACCAAAGCTGAAGCCAAAGCTGCTTTTGGTAACGACATGGTTTACATGGAGAAATTCCTGGAAAACCCACGTCATATCGAAATTCAGATTTTGGCCGACGGTCAGGGCAAAGCCATTCACTTAGGTGAACGTGACTGTTCAATGCAACGTCGCCACCAAAAAGTGGTCGAAGAAGCGCCAGCACCGGGCATCACCCAGGAACTGCGTGATTTTATCGGTGGTCGTTGTGTGCAGGCCTGTATCGACCTGAACTATCGTGGTGCCGGTACTTTTGAATTCCTGTTTGAAAACGGTGAGTTCTTCTTCATTGAGATGAACACCCGTATTCAGGTAGAACATCCGGTGACTGAAATGATCACTGGCGTTGATTTGATTAAAGAACAGCTGCGCATTGCTTCTGGCATGCCGCTGTCGATCAAACAGTCTGATATCGTCATTCGTGGCCACGCCGTGGAATGCCGGATCAACGCTGAAGATCCAAAAACCTTTATTCCATCACCAGGCACCATCACCCGTTTCCACCCGCCAGGTGGCAATGGTGTACGTTGGGATTCGCATATTTATGCCGATTACACCGTACCGCCAAACTACGATTCAATGGTCGGTAAACTGATCACTTACGGTGAAAGCCGTGAAATTGCCATTGCGCGGATGCGTAATGCCCTGAGTGAATTGTTGGTCGGTGGTATCAAAACCAATATTGATTTGCACAAAGAAATTATGACCGATGTGAATTTCAATAAAGGCGGCACCAATATCCATTATCTGGAACATAAGCTTGGTATGAAATAAGCAGGTTCGAGACTTAAGAGGCCTCTATCGAGGCCTTTTTTATTTCTATGCCAAGGTTCAAATCAAGGGTTTTACAAAAGTAACGACCAACGAATTAAACCATAAATTCACATATTAAAATCAATCAGCCCACACCATTCACAGTGCGTCCAAATACTTTACATGTATCGCCATGCATGGATGAAAAATCAATATGCTCATACAAATGCACCATTAAATTCATACAGTTAACCAAAGTTAAATTTATTGGCACAAGCATTGCTAAGTCCGGACTCATTTAAACAAAGGAGTTCACATATGGAACATAAAATGACAAAAATCATCGCCGGTCTTGGATTTGCACTGGGCCTTTCTTCTGTTCAGGTTCAGGCGACGCCGATTTTTGACAGTGGGATCCCAACAGGTTGGGATTGTACCGGGAGCTGTGGCACCGCAGCAGCCAATGGCGTGGTCAGTTTGGCTCCGGACGGTGGTGCCCGATATGGTTGGGTATCAACGAACAATGGCCAAAGCGGCGTTGCGTTGGAAGGTGTTGGTGGTGCTGGTTCGGCAGCAAACGGTTCTGTGTTACGTTCCAATTTGTTCTCAGCAAGTGCTGCTGAAATCTTAAAATTCTCGTTCAACTTTGTCACTTCTGATGGTGCCGGTTATGCCGATTACGCCTGGGCTCGTCTGCTGGATGGCAGCAGCAATTTAGTGGCGCTGTTATTTACCGCCCGCACTGCCCCAAGTGGTTCAATCGTTCCGGGCTTTTCGATGCCAACACCCACTGTTACTTTAGATCCAACAGATGTACCAATTATTGCTGGTGGACCGGATTGGTCACCGTTAGGGAGCGATTCAGGTCAATGTTTCAGCGGTGGTTGTGGTTACACCGGCTGGATTAATACCAGCTTTGCATTGGCCAACAGCGGTAACTACCAACTCGAATTTGGCGTGACAAACTGGAGCGACAACTCATACCAAACCGGTATGGCAATTGATGGTATTACCATTGGTGGCCGGGTGATTACCGATCCAACCACAGTTTCTGCACCAGCAACATTTGCCCTCTTTGGTTTAGGCTTTGCCGGCTTAATGCTGCGCCGACGCAAATAATACCTAACCGCGTCCGCTCTGGTTGACGAATGCGAAGGGCCGTCCTGTATAACAGCGACGGCCCTTGTTTTGTCACCTATTGTCAGCGAAGTTTATGCAAAATAGCTAGCTGATACCCCTCACGCCGATGGTTCCCGGCAAGGTCCGAAGTCGCCTCATGCCAAGCTGGTAAAAAACTGCTAAAATCCCGCCATCTATGCTTGTAGCCCTATTTTGTCTGGAAATTCTGATGCCTTGGATCCAACTGCGCGTTCACACCACCGAAAAACATGCCGAAACTGTCAGCGACATGCTGATGAGCTGGGGCGCTCAGGCCGTCAGCTTTGTTGATGCACAGGACACTCCAATTTATGAGCCACTGCCAGGCGAAGTGATTTATTGGGCCAATACTGTCGTCGTTGGATTGTTTGATGCCGAGCATAAAATGGATAGAGTTATTAAGCAGTTAGAGCAAGTCAGTCTGTTTAAAAACGGGGTGCAATACAAACTTGAGCAGTTGGAAGATAAAGACTGGGAACGGGAATGGATGGATAATTTCCATCCGATCCGCTTTGGCAAGCGTTTGTGGGTTTGCCCAAGCTGGCGCGATATTCCGGATCCGACTGCAGTAAACGTGATGCTTGACCCAGGCCTGGCCTTTGGCACTGGCACTCACCCGACGACCGCACTTTGTATGGAATGGCTGGATGCGCAGGATTTGTCCGCCGCCACCGTGGTCGATTTTGGCTGTGGCTCCGGCATTTTGGGCATCGCAGCCTTGAAACTAGGCGCTAAAAGAGTGGTTGGGGTTGATATTGACCCTCAAGCCATTGAAGCGAGCCTCGCCAACGCTACACGCAATGGTGTCGCCAATCAGATTGAATTGTATTTACCCAAAGATCAGCCGTCACTGCAAGCCGATGTCGTGGTGGCCAATATTCTGGCCGGCCCCTTAGCGCAGTTAAGCAAAATTATCAGCGCTTATGTCAAACCAGGCGGCTGGCTGGCGTTGTCCGGTATTCTGGAAAGCCAGGCGCAATCGGTGATTGACGCATATAGCGGCGAATTTGAGTTTGACCCGGTGGCCGTAAAGGAAGAATGGGTTCGTTTAAGCGCCCGCAAAAAATGATGATGTGCTGGTCCCGGATTTTCCGAATGTTACCGCTGAAGGATGCTGGCGGTCGCTAATGCTGACAGCCGACAACGTCCTTCTATTATTCCAACCGGTGTCGACTGGCAGTGCCAGCTTGACATAGGTGCATGCTGAAAAAAACAGCTGCCAGACATTTATCTGCTGGAAGCCATCCTTATTTTACTGGCGTTGGTTATTTAGTAAGTCTAATTTTCAGCCGTTTAGCGATTGTCAACCCACCAAAGCCCCCTAAATTTACACTTTTGTTTAAATATTAGCCTTTGCTTTGTTGGAAAAAATCCGTAAACTTGGCGCCCCTTCGGGGTAGAGCCTAGAGATATAGCGGTGCGCATCGGACCTTACCAATTATCGAACAATGTGATCTGTGCGCCGATGGCTGGCGTGACCGATTACACTTTTCGTGAGCTTTGTCGTCGTTTTGGTGCAGGTTTAGCTGTATCAGAAATGATGTCGAGCAATCCTTTGGTGTGGCAGAGCGAAAAGTCGCTAAATCGGATGACGCATGGTGACGAGTCTGGCCTTCGGTCAGTACAAATTGCCGGTAGTGATCCAGACCAGATGGCAGAAGCGGCTGTGTTTAATGTTGAACATGGCGCGCAAATCATCGACATCAATATGGGATGTCCGGCCAAAAAAGTGAATAAGAAACTGGCGGGTTCGGCACTGTTACAGTACCCCGAATTGGTTGAGCAAATTATTCAAGCTGTGGTGAAGGCTGTATCAGTTCCGGTGACGCTGAAAATTCGGACCGGCTGGGACACCGAACATCGTAATGGCGTGCAGATTGCGCGTATTGCAGAAGAAAACGGCATTCAATGTCTGGCGGTTCATGGCAGAACCAAAGCCTGTATGTATAAAGGAGAAGCGGAGTACGACACCATCCGTCTTATTAAACAGGCAGTGTCGATCCCGGTGATTGCTAACGGTGACATCACCTCACCAGAAAAAGCCAGGTTTGTGCTGGAACAAACCGGTGCTGACGCCATCATGATTGGGCGGGCAGCGCAGGGCCGGCCCTGGATTTTTCGGGAAGTTGTACACTACCTCGCCACAGGGGAACTGTTGGCACCACCTGACTTACAGCAGGTCAGGGATATTATGCTGGAACACGTTCAAGGCTTACACCAACTGTATGGTGAAGTGCTTGGTCCACGTATCGCCCGCAAACATGTGGGGTGGTATCTGGCTGAACACGATGCCGAAGGCGCGTTTCGCAGTGAATTTAACGGCATTGAGCAGCAACAAACGCAGCTTGACGCTTTGTGGAATTATTTCGAACAACTAGCAGCAACTTAACGTAAAGAGACCTGGTAATGTTTAATCAAAACGTGACTTCGCCATTTATCACTAACGCACATGTACAGACTCAAGAAAAACCGCAGCCTTTAAGTAACGCGGTTCAGAAAGCGGTGGCGAACTACCTGCAACAGTTAAACGGACAGGATGTAGAAGACCTGTACGAACTGGTGTTGTCAGAGCTGGAAAAGCCATTACTGGAAGAAGTAATGAAATATACCCGCGGTAATCAAACCCGCGCCGCCAACTTGATGGGCATCAACCGCGGTACGCTGCGTAAGAAGCTGAAACAATACGGCATGAGTTAATGCCCCCGCGGGAGGAGTCCCGCCAAAAAGCACCTTCGGGTGCTTTTTTGTTTCTGGGGCCTGGCAATTTAAAATCCCGCTTTGGCCCCCTGTGCTGACCGCTGACTTTAACGACTGAATTTTTGACTATGCTTGTTAGCGGCAAATTCGGCCAGACCGTGAAAACAGTCAAACCGGCAGCACAAAACTTAGCACCGAATTATTTGATCCCTTGCTTATAAGCTTTGATACAGAGAGAGAGAACCGATATGACCTCAGCTCGTCCAATCCGTCGTGCGCTTTTGAGTGTTTCTGACAAAACTGGCATTGTTGAATTCGCCCGCGCTTTAGCCGCGCAAGGAGTGGAACTGTTATCAACCGGCGGCACGGCAAAATTGCTGGCCGAACAAAACATTCCTGTTATCGAAGTCTCAGATTACACCGGCCACCCGGAAATTATGGATGGCCGCGTTAAAACGCTGCATCCAAAAGTACATGGTGGCATCTTAGCCCGTCGTGGCCAGGACGAAGCAGTCATGGCAGCGAACAACATCAACGCCATTGATTTGGTGGTGGTCAACCTGTATCCGTTTGCCAGCACCGTTGCTAAAGCCGGTTGTACCCTGGCTGATGCGGTAGAAAATATCGATATCGGCGGCCCAACCATGGTGCGCGCAGCTGCGAAAAACCATGCGGATGTCACCATCGTGGTCAACGCCGCAGATTACGACAAAGTACTGGCTGAAATGGCGGCTAACCAAGGCGCCACCACGCACGCGACCCGCTTTAGCTTAGCGATCAGCGCTTTTGAACATACCGCGCAATACGATGGCATGATTGCCAACTACTTCGGTGCGATGCTACCAGCTTACGAGACTGTGGAAGCACAGCCAAGCAAGTTCCCGCGCACGTTCAATAGCCAGTTCGTCAAGAAACAAGATTTACGGTACGGCGAAAACAGCCATCAGCAAGCGGCGTTTTATGTTGAAGCACAGATCCAAGAAGCTTCTGTTGCAAGTAGCACTCAGCTGCAAGGCAAAGAGCTGTCATATAACAATATCGCTGACACTGATGCCGCACTTGAGTGCGTGAAAGAATTCTTAGAACCAGCCTGTGTTATCGTCAAACACGCCAACCCTTGTGGCGTGGCCATTGGTGACGATATCCTTAGCGCGTACAACCGCGCTTACCAAACCGATCCAACCTCAGCCTTTGGCGGCATTATCGCCTTTAACCGCGAATTAGATGCAGGCACTGCCGAAGCCATTGTTAGCCGTCAGTTTGTTGAAGTGATTATCGCGCCAACAGCAACCAACGAAGCAGCTGAAATCATTGCCAAAAAGCCAAATGTACGGTTATTGGTATGTGGTGAGTGGTCAGCCAAAACCACTGGTTTTGATCTTAAACGTGTCAATGGCGGTGTACTGGTGCAAGACCGCGACCAGAAGATGGTTGATGTCGATGATTTAAAAGTGGTCAGCAAACGTCAGCCATCACAAGATGAGCTGCGTGATTTACTGTTCTGCTGGAAAGTCGCGAAATACGTCAAATCCAATGCCATTGTTTACGCCAAAGACTCCATGACCATTGGCGTTGGTGCTGGCCAGATGAGCCGCGTATACAGCGCGAAAATCGCTGGTATCAAGGCTGCCGACGAAAACCTGGAAGTGAAAGGTTCAGTGATGGCATCGGATGCGTTTTTCCCGTTCCGCGATGGTATTGACGCTGCAGCGGCTGCGGGCATTAAAGCGGTTATTCAGCCAGGCGGTTCCATGCGCGATGCAGAAGTGATTGCCGCAGCAGACGAGCATGGCATGACGATGGTGTTTACCGGTGTACGGCATTTCCGGCACTAAGTTTTAGTACCAGGGTTGTAGTATCGGGTTTTAGTATCTGACACTGCAATTTGGCGTACTTCCGCTGACGCGGCGAGTACGCCCTACGGTTCATTTAATGTTCAATCGTTGGAATGTTCAACCGTAGGGCGCGACTCGCCGCAGGCAGTCCGCCAATTTTATTTTCTGCCAACACATGCAAAACCCGGTTAAACCAAAGCTTCCACACCTGCCGTTGTAACCGGACGCACGCCAACCCGGCTGATTTCACCATTCTGCAGCTCTGCCACTGTCCACACCATCTCAGACCACAATACCGTATCGCCAACGACCAGCTTGCCACCGTGTTTTTGCGCGATAAATTCATTAAGCTGCGCACAGTCGCCGCATTCGCTTAATTCCAGCGTATAGAACATCGCTAAATCATCAAGTTTGGCGGCGCCATCCAGCATAAAATCGCCGAAAAAATCAAAATCGAAGTTGCGCTGCGGTGTTTCACTGAACATCCGGCCGAGCACTGGCAAGTCAGCATCGTGACCGATAATACACAGAATATCGCCAGCCATTAATTTAGAACTACCAGAGGGATGCAACAGCACATTGTCGCGAAACAACGCCACGATGCGGGTTTTGTCCGGCATATTTAAACTACGCAATTCATGGCCAATACACCATTTTTCTTCGTTCAGGCGGTAGACAAAAATTTCCCACTGGCTCGCCAGCTGAATTTCAATCCCGGCACGGGAAATCGGTGATGGCATTGGCGGCACCACCACTTTGGCCAGACGCGCAGCAAAACCCAAAGTCGTGCCCTGCAATAACAACGATACCAGCACAATAAAAAACGCTACATTAAAAAACAGCTGCGCATTAGGCAGCCCCGCCATCAGTGGAAACACCGCCAGAATGACCGGCACCGCACCACGCAGGCCAACCCAGGAAATAAACGCCCGCTCTTTCAAGCTAAAACCGCGAAATGGCAGCAGACCGATAAACACCGACAATGGCCTTGCGAATAAAATCATCCACAACGACAACAACAGCGCTGGCACCGCAATCGGTAATAGCTCGCTTGGGGTTAACAATAAACCAAGCACCAGGAACATGCCGATTTGGCTGAGCCAGGCCAATCCATCAAACATATGCAGAATGCCGTGGCGGTTGCGAATAGCTTTATTACCAAGCACCAAACCACAGACGTAGACACTTAAAATACCACTACCGCCGACAGCACCAGAAAATGCGTACAAAATAATCCCGCCACTGACCGCCAGTAACGGGTACAAACCATCGGCAATGTGAATACGATTGATCAGTTTCAGCAATACCCAGCCACCCGTTAAGCCAAGTAAAATACCAATGCCAAACTGTTGCACCAGACTGACGAGCACCGACCATTCAAATGACGTTTGGCCGCTGGCCAGCATCGCAATTAAGGTGACGGTTAAAAACATCGCCATTGGATCGTTACTGCCCGACTCGATTTCCAACGTCGCGCCGACCCGCTCATTCAGACCTTTGCCGTTGAGCAGATTAAATACCACAGCAGCATCGGTGGAACCGACAATAGCGCCGATCAACAATCCTTCCAATAATTCGAGGTTAAACAACCAGGCCGCGACAACGCCGGTTAAACTTGCGGTAATCATCACGCCCAAAGTTGCCAGTGATAAGGAAGGCGTCAGCGCCACCCGAAAACTACGGGCATTGGTGCGCATGCCACCATCAAGCAGGATCACCGCCAATGCCACGTTACTCACCATATAAGCTAGTGAATAGTCGTCAAATACAATGCCACCAGGGCCATCCACACCGGCAATCATGCCCACCGACAAAAAAATCACCAGGATAGGCACGCCAATTTTATTGGCTACTGAACTTACCATAATGCTGGCCGCGACTAAAATCGCGCCAATCAGCAATAAGTGATTGATATTTCCTGCATCCAAAGTCGACCTCCTCTATCAGCTTTAGCACACGACGTGGGAATAGCTAAGCTATTAAAATATAGCCACAAAGCACCAATTTCAAATCAAAACTGACAATAACTACAAATAAATAAAAATAACCTTTATATTCATTATGTTAATGTAACTACATTTACATAAATCCAATGCAACAGCCCACCTTTAACCCTTGATATCTGGCAAATTAAGACGTTCTAACAATAAATTCGTTCAAAATAGCTATATAACTATTTTTCTACTTTATTGACACTCTATCCGCAAGATTTGCCTTCGCACTTTCGAATGTTGCGAAATAATAATTTTTTCTGGTTGGTGTTAAATTGCGGCGTTTATTGACGAGCGCACCGAAAAAGCTGTTTAGTAACACCGTGATCCTACAACAGATTTGGCCTGAAGCCGTTGTCGAAGAACAAGCCATTGCAGCAAAATGTTCAGCTTCACCACCGCTGACGTTGGTGCCGCGTGGTCGTATTGTGGCTAGAGCCTGTTGCTTCCCTGGGCAAATTTTCGCTAAGTTTCAAGTTCTCTACTAAAATACAAACTCATTTGGTGGCAGCATCGGTGCACTCTGGCGGTAAGTTGGCGGAAGAGAATGATACTTCCGAACAGTTTCAGCTCACGCCAGCGGACACGACAGGAGATCGCAGCATGCACAAAGACCGGGCCGTTTGGCTCCCTGCTCTACTGCTGGTCGTGGCGCTCCCACAAGTGCAGGCGGCCGAATGGTCGGAATGGCTGGTGAATGGCCGCTACCAACACTTCTATACTGAAAACATCGGCAAAACCTCATTTGATGAGGTCGTGCGTAGCGAAAATATTCATGAACTGCGTTTCGAGTTGGGGCGTGTGTTGCAGGTCACCGACAGTGCCCGGCTGCGGATCTTGGCAGACCTGCGCCACCAATCGCATCGAAGGTTTGACCAACTTGATCGCACCGATCCTGGTTTGTCACTCGGCTTGCGGAACAAGAGCGGGCTTGGCCCTTCGGCATGGTGGCAGGAACTACTATTGAGCTATCAGGAAATTTCCCCCGACGACCCGCTGCGCGAAGGCCATCAGCAAAGTTTTGGTTTGGCTGTTGGACGACGCTTTAGCGAGCGCTTTGATGGTGTCTTGTCCTGGTCCCGGGTTAGCCGTGATGGCGGTACTGGCGAACCCCGAGCCGTAGATCTGACTCGGCCGACCGATGTTTTTGATCAATCCGCCGATGTGCTTCGCTTGCAATGGAACACCGTGTTATCCGAAAACTGGCTGATGGCGGCCTCGTTGTCGAGGCAACATGGCGACTTTGATTCCCAATGCCCGAACTCGGGCGTGACACAGGTGGTGGCGACGGTAAACCCGGCCGCTTTGTCACTTGATGTGAATGTTTTTGGCAGTTGCATCTATCGCACAGACGGCAACATCGATGTTCTGGATCTGGAATGGGTTTGGAATATCAGTCATCACATTAGCGCAAGTCTGTTGCTACGCCATCAGGACGGCGGTGGCCCGGAGTTGGGATATCACAACAAAGCCGCACAACTGGAAGTGAGTTACCAATTTTGAGACGAAACCTGATCGCCACAGCATTGCTGATCATGTCGTCAGCTTTATTGGCGCAAGACATGCGCATCAAGGTCATCAACCAGCGTGGTGAACCCGTGGCCGGCGCCGTGGTTTATGTAGTGACATCGTTGCCGGCAGACAAGCAACCGACCACAGCAGAGCCGGTGATCATCGACCAAATCAATAAAGAATTTGTGCCACATATATCGGCAATTGCCGCCGGCACCGCAGTCAAATTTCCAAACCGTGACAATATTCGCCATCACGTTTATTCATTTTCACCGGCAAAATCCTTTGAATTACCGCTTTATAAAGATGCGCCGCCGGCACCGGTGGTGTTTGAAAAACCCGGCATCGTCACCTTGGGCTGCAATATTCATGACTGGATGACCAGTTATATTTTTGTCGCCCCGCATCGGTATTTCACAGTCACGGGTAAAGATGGCAGCGCAACGATGCGTGACTTACCAGCGCAAGCGTTGGAATTCGAGGTCTGGCATCCGCGGCAAAAAGAAGTGGCAACAGTCACGCGTCAGCTGGTTGCGACTGGCGGCATGACGCTCGCGTTTCGAATTGAAGAAAAAACCGTATTACGGCCTTTTCGTGGTCAGGCTAACAGCAAAAATAGTTACTGATTACTCTTATACGTCCTAATCAACGGAAACTCGCAGTGCAAATGTTCTCTCAGCATTTTTGGCAATTTCGCAGTTTTGCCCGGCGGCTCGCCGTTTGGATGGCGGTACTGCTGTTGTTGTTGTTGACGGGTATTTACTTCGCCATCGAAAACACGCTGGAACGAAATGCCCGCAGCACACTGAACCAAGCACTGGAAGTCACAGCGGCGACGCTGACCGCACGGCTCAGTGATCAGCGTGGTGTGTTGCTTGATAAGCTACGGCTGCTGTCGGCTGATTTTGCATTTAAGCAAGTCTTTGCCGATGGCGATCGCGACACCTTGCGATCGGCACTCGAAAATCACCGCAATCGTGTGCATGCGAATGTCATGCAGTTGATTGATCTTGATGGCAAGGTATTGGTCAGCACCGACCCTCGTGACCAAGAAAACCAGAAACTACCGGATCACTGGTTGTTGACGCGCGCGAGCGAACACGAGTTTGGCGAAGCCGCCGGCTTTGTATTTGTGCATCAGGAGTTGGTGCAATACGTGGTATCACCGTTTTTCACGCCCCAGCATAGTGCCTGGGTTGTGATGGGGATCCGTTTAGATGCGGCTTTTATCGAGACTTTGCGCACTCAAACGCACAGCGAGGTCACGGTGTTTTGGCAGAACACTGAGCGCGTGCGCATTGCCGGGCGCTTGCCTGAAAACCCACAAGAAGAAGCACAACTACTTACCGATGGCGATATCACCCTTGGCGACGCCCGATTGCCAACCCTCGGTGGTCGTCACTATTTGCATATGCCGGTGTTGTTGGAGTCTCAACCACAAGGCAAAGCGACCGCGGTATTGCTGCGCTCGTTCGATGAAGCGATGACCCCATTTTACCGCTTGCGAAACGTGCTGCTAGCATTATGCTGCGGCAGTTTGTTGTTGGCGGTGTTAGCCAGTAGTGTGCTCGCCCGTCGTGTCACCAACCCGGTGCGACGTTTGGGTGAATCGGCGCAAGCCTTGGCCAAGGGCGAGTACCTGCCGGTGCAAGGTGTTAATCAGCAAGACGAATTGGGGACACTGGCGACCCAGTTCAATCACATGCTACATGGCTTGCAAGAACGCGATGCCGTGCGCGGCTTGCTGGGCAAAGTGGTATCAACGGCGGTCGCCGAAGAGTTGCTGAAGAGCCCGCCAATATTGGGTGGTGAGTTACGCACCATCACCGTGATGTTTACCGATATCCGTAATTTCACCAGGTTAAGCGAACAATTTCCAGCAACCACCGTCATTGAATTTCTAAATGCTTATTTGTCAGAAATGAGCAGCTGTATTGATGCCGAATGTGGCGTGGTCGACAAATATATTGGCGACGCCATCATGGCGTTATTTGGTGCGCCATTACCGAACCACAAACACACCGAAAATGCAGTACGGGCGGCACTTGCGATGCAGCAAGTGTTGGCGGCTTTACAACAAACGTTTACCACAAGAGGCTGGCCTGCGTTACACACCGGCATTGGCATTCACACCGGTGAAGCCGTGGTGGGCAACATGGGCTCAGCACAACGTTTGAATTACACCGCCATTGGCGACACTGTGAATCTTGCTTCGCGCCTCGAAGGTCTTTGCAAGTATTATGGTTGGCCGGTGTTGGTGAGCGATGCCGTGGTACAAGCCACACCACAGTTTGCCTATTTAGAACTGGATCGGGTACGCGTGCAAGGACGTGCCCAACCGGTCGGTGTGTTTGCCGCATTAACACCACAACAGCAAACGATGTTGCACGCCGATGCGCAAACACAGGACTTTGAGCAGGCAGTGCAGGCATGGCGACGCGGCGATATTGAACAGGTGCCAAGTTTACTCAGTGCAATCCATGAAGGCAGTCCGCTCGCGACCGTTGCAGCTTTGTATCGCGTCCGCTGCCAGGTATTTACTGAACAAGGAATGCCTGACCACTGGCAAGGTGTGTATGATTACGACAGTAAATAATGTAATGTAAAAAATTGTTTATACCCAGCCACTGGCAAAATTAACCTGTACATTCGGCTCCCAGCCGATATAATACGCGCCGCTCTTTTGACTGTTCTTTATACACTGTTCTTTATACAATAAGGTAATCCTATGCATCCGATGTTAAACATCGCTGTTCGTGCTGCGCGTAGCGCAGGCAATATTATCGCGCGTGCTTGTGGTCAGCTGGATATGGTCCAGTCCATTCAAAAAGGCACCAACGACTTTGTCACCAACGTCGACAAAGAAGCCGAACAGGCCATCGTCAATATTCTGCGTAAGTCATATCCTGATCATGACATCATCGCGGAAGAAGGTGGCGAATACACCAACAACAATAGTGATTACCAATGGGTCATCGACCCGCTTGATGGCACCACCAACTTTATCAAAGGCATCCCCCACTTCGCTGTTTCTATCGCGCTGCGTTACCGCGGCAAGCTGGATCAAGCCGTTATTTTTGACCCGCTGCGTGGTGAAGTCTTTACCGCCAGCCGTGGTGGTGGTGCGCAGTTAAACGGTCGCCGTATCCGCGTGACTTCATTACCAGATTTAGGCGGCACCGTCCTTGCGACCGGTTTCCCGTTTAAACATAAACACCATTTAGATGCTTACACCGAAACCTTTAAAACCTTTTTCACCGAAGCCGCTGACATTCGCCGCACCGGCTCTGCCGCGCTGGATTTAGCTTATGTTGCTGCCGGTCGTTTTGATGGTTTCTGGGAAATTGGCTTAAAACCATGGGATATCGCTGCAGGTGAGCTGATCGTGCGCGAAGCCGGTGGTTTAGTCAGCGACTTCGTTGGTGGCAATAACCAGATGAAGAGCGGTAACATTGTGGCAGCGAGTCCAAAAGTACTGCAGGCGATGCTCAAGGGTATGCGGCCGCATCTGACCGATTCACTGATGAAATAATTGTTGATGCATCCGGAAGATGCCTCAGATAGTAAAAAACCGCTTGTGCTGGTTTAGAGTTTGCTAACTGACAGAGATGGCGTACTACCCTTCGGGTGAGTACGCCCTACTTTTTCATTTAATTTCAGATATTTGCCGTAGGGCGCTACTCGCCGCGGCAGCGGCAGTACGCCGGTTTAGAGTTCATTAACCGGCAGAGATGGCGTACTACCCTTCGGGTGAGACACCCTACTTTTTCATTTAATTTCAGATGCTAGTTGACGATTTTTTTATGCATGTACTTCTGAAAAATTACGGCTTTTCTAACGGTAACCCTGCATTCACCCATGCCGAATAACCACCGGCCAGACTCAGCACATCGGTATAACCCATTTTTTGCAGCACATCGGCGGCCAGCGCCGAGCGAAATCCACCACCACAATACAACACTAAGGTTTGTTGTTTGTCCTGCACCGCAGCTTCGATATCACGTTCAATAATACCTTTGCCCAGATGCATCGCTTGCGGTAAATGACCGGCTTGCCATTCGCGGTCTTCACGCACATCAATCAGTACCGATGGCCGTTGATGTTGCTGGAATTCGTCAATGGTAATTTCTTTGACCCGGCTTTTGGCATCTTCTACCATGGCCAGAAAGCCTGCATTATGTTGTTTACTCATTGTTTTGCTCCGCCTATTGGTGCATACCTGTGGGGTCAGAGTACTACTCTGACCCCAGCTTAGACTCAGACCCCAGCTTGATTAAACTGACGGTGTACCTTCGCCTTCTTTCTCAATCACGGTTGGCAACAAATCTTCACGACTGGCTCCCAGGATCACGGCAATAGCGCTGGCGATATAGATTGACGAGTAAGTACCAATCGCAATACCAAACAGTAAGGCTGTGGCAAAACCATGGATCATCGCGCCGCCCATATAAAACAGCACAATCAACGTCAGTGCCGTGGTAAATGATGTCATGGTGGTACGGCTTAATGTCGAAGTAATGGCTTCATTGATCGTTTCATCCACAGTGGCATCACGTAGTTTACGGAACATTTCACGGATCCGGTCAAACACGACGATGGTATCGTTAATTGAATAACCAATCAGCGCCAGAATCGCCGCTAACACCGTTAAATCAAATTCCAGCTGAAACACCGAAAACAAGCCAAGGGTGATAATGACGTCATGTAATAACGATGCCACAGCACCGACCGACAACCGCCATTCGAAACGTGCCGCAACATAAATCAGAATACCAACCAATGCCGCCAATATCGCTAAAAAGCCATCTTCTTTGAGCTCGTCACCCACTGAAGAGCCAACGATATCCACTTTACGCACCGTTACCGGCGTTTCAGCGACAGTGTTAATAGTTGAAAGAATTTGCTCGCCAATAGCTTTTTGATCTAAATCAGCGCGCGGCGCAATCCGGATCATTACATCCTGGCTAGTACCGAAATAAGCCACCTGTGCATCGGCGAAACCATTGCCGGCGAGTGCCCCCCGTACTTTGGACAAATCAGCAGCTTGTTCAAATTTCACTTCGATCACGGTACCACCCGTGAAGTCCAACCCCAGGTTCAACCCTTGAGTAAACAGGCTGAATAACGACCCTAATACCAACAAAGTCGAAAACACCAGCGCCGGAACTTTCAACTTCATAAAGTTGAGTGCAGATTTAAAGACAAATAATCTCATGGTTGTATCCTCAAACCGGCAGGCTGTTGCCGCGACGTTGACCCCAAATCAGGTTAACAATAACCCGGGACAACACCACTGCGGTGAAAATTGACGTACAAATACCCAGCGCCAGCGTCACCGCAAAGCCTTTCACCGGACCAGTACCAACCCCAAACAGGATCAGCGCAACCAATAAGGTGGTGATATTCGAGTCAGCGATCGTGGCAAAAGCACGGTTATAACCTTCATGGATGGCATGCACAGCAGAACGGCCTTCGGCTAGTTCCTCGCGAATACGTTCAAAAATCAGTACGTTGGCATCAACCGCCATACCGACGGTCAGCACAATACCCGCCATACCCGGTAACGTCAGCGTTGCGCCAGGGATCATCGACATCACGCCAATCAGCAACACTAAGTTAGCTGCCAAAGCGACGTTCGCCACCAGACCAAAGGCCTTGTAGTAAATCACCATGAAAATTAGCACCGCCAACATACCCCACATAATGGCATTAGTACCCAAATCAATATTTTCTTGACCCAGGCTTGGTCCGACTGTCCGTTCCTCGACAATCAGGATCGGCGCTATCAAAGCGCCAGCGCGTAATAACAACGCCAGATTTTGCGCTTCACCCGGCGCATCCAAACCGGTAATACGGAAGCTGCGGCCTAAACGCGCCTGAATGGTGGCGATACTGACCACTTCTTGTTTTTTCTCAAGAATGGTTTTGCCGTTAGCATCTTTTTTGTCGGTAGGCTTATATTCAATAAACACCGTCGCCATTGATTTACCAATCGCATCTTTGGTCGACGCCGAGAATGAATTGCCGCCTTTAGCGTCCAAATCGATATTGACCTGCGGCCGGCCATTTTCATCAAAACCGCTGTTGGCGCCGACGATATGGTTACCGGTCAGCATCACACGCTTTTGCAGCACCACCGGGTTTCCAGCGCGGTCTTTAAACAACTCAGATGATGGTGGCACCCGTCCGGCGACAGCACTTTGTACGTCGGCAGTTTCATCCAACAAACGGAATTCAAGCGTCGCCGTAGCACCTAATATTTCTTTGGCACGGGCAGTGTCCTGCACACCTGGCAATTGCACCACGATGCGCTCTGCGCCCTGGCGTTGTACCAAAGGTTCAGCCACACCAATGGCATTGACCCGGTTACGGATAATGGTAATGTTTTGCGCCACTGCATCTTCACGTAGTGCTTTAACTCTGGCTTCGCTAAAAGCCGCAACCAAAGTGAAATCATCACCTTCGTTGTAGGTCATGTCCTGATCTTTAGCTGACAACAAGGTTTTTGCTGCTGCAACATCCTGCTCGTTACGAAAACTGATCACCACCTGTTGCTTAGTCAAATCAGCCGTCACTGAACGATAACGGATTTTTGCTTCGCGTAAATCAATCCGGTAAAGCTGCACTAGGTCGTTGACGTTTTTATCCATCGCCGTTTTCATGTCCACTTCCATCAGGAAATGCACCCCACCGCGTAAGTCCAGGCCGAGTTTCATTGGCGTGGCGCCAATATCATTCAGCCACTTTGGTGTTGCTGGCGCCATATTCAGCGCGGTAACAAACTCATTACCGAGTTCAGCATTCACCACTTCACGGGCTTTTAACTGATCTTCAGCGCTGCCAAAACGGGCCAGGATTTGACCTTTTTCCAGCACCACACTCTTCACGGCAATATTGCTTTTTTGCAATGCCTGCTCCAGCTGACCGACTTTCTCTGCTGAAATTTCGGCACCACGGGTCGCGGTAATTTGTAATGACGGGTCTTCCGGATAGATATTTGGTAATGCATAGATCAATGAGACCGACAACACCACCAAAATCAGCAGATACCGCCAGATTGAATTCTGGTTTAACACTGGGCTTTCCTTGTAAAAAGTCTGGTATTACAGAGACTTCAGCGTGCCTTTTGGCAACACTGCGGTGATAGCGCCTTTTTGAACTGTCACTTCAGTGGTGTCGTTCAAAGCAATAACCACAAAATCTTTGTCGTCAGCAATTTTGCTGATGCGACCAATCAAGCCACCTTGGGTCAGCACTTCATCACCTTTGGCCAGCGCTGACATCAGATTTTTATGCTCTTTCATCCGCTTGGCTTGTGGCCGGTAGATCAGGAAATAGAAAATCAGACCAAATGCCACCAACATGATAATCATGTCCAGGCCGCCGCCAGGCTGGCCGCCGGCTGGAGCTGTTTGCGCGTAGGCATTCGAAATAAATAAACTCATGGTTGTCCCCTTAAATTATTAAAAATTATAAAAATTACGATTCTTTTGATTCTAAAACTTGTTCGGTCGCTGGCATGGGTGGCAACGCATCCAAAGCCGGCACTGTCATGCCGCGTTTTTGGTAGAAGTCCGCCACAAATGCGTCCAGCTTACCTGCTGCAATAGCATCCCGTAAACCTTGCATCAGAATTTGATAATGCCGCAGGTTGTGGATGGTATTGAGGCGCGCGCCGAGAATTTCGTTGCAACGGTCCAGATGATGTAGATATGACCGCGAATAGCTTTTACAAGTGTAACAGTCGCATTCTGCGTCTAAAGGTGCGATATCGTCTTTATATTTGGCGTTGCGGATTTTCACCACACCAGCATTGACGAATAAATGACCGTTTCGAGCGTTGCGGGTTGGCATCACGCAGTCGAACATATCGATACCACGACGCACACCTTCCACCAAATCTTCCGGTTTACCGACACCCATCAGGTAACGTGGCTTATGTTTTGGCAGCTGATCCGCAGTGTGATTAAGGATTTTAATCATTTCATGTTTTGGCTCGCCGACCGACAAACCACCGATGGCATAACCATCAAAGCCTATATCTTCCAAGCCTTGCAATGACACATCACGCAGATTCGGATACATACCGCCCTGAATAATGCCAAACAACGCCGATGGATTATCACCATGGGCATCTTTACTGCGTTTGGCCCAGCGCAGCGACATTTCCATTGATTTTTTGGCTTGTTTTTCGGTCGCCGGATACGGCGTACATTCGTCGAAAATCATCACGATGTCCGAACCAAGCGCGGCTTGCACTTCCATCGATTTTTCTGGCGTTAAGAAGATTTTTTCGCCATTGAGTGGCGAACGGAAGGTCACGCCCTCTTCTTTGATTTTGCGCAGTTCACCGAGGCTAAATACCTGAAAACCGCCAGAGTCGGTCAGAATGGGTTTCTGCCATTGCATAAAGTCGTGTAAATCACCGTGTTTTTTGATGATTTCAGTGCCAGGGCGCAGCATCAGGTGGAAGGTATTACCTAAACAAATTTGCGCGCCGGTGGCGTCCAGCTCTTCCGGGGTCATGCCTTTGACAGTGCCGTACGTACCTACTGGCATAAAGGCAGGCGTTTCAACCACACCGCGGTCAAACACCATCCGGCCACGACGGGCTTTGCCGTCAGTCGTTAATAATTCAAATTTCACTTTAACCTCTTTGGCCGGAAAAACAGTCCAGCACTATTAAAAACCGGCCGATTGTAGCAGAAAGATTGGCTGGTTACAGGATCAACATCGCATCGCCGTAGGAGTAAAACCGATACTGCTCAGCTATAGCTGTTTGATAAGCCTGCATCACAAAATCACGGCTGCTGAACGCCGACACCAACATGATCAAGGTTGATTCCGGCAAATGGAAGTTGGTAATTAGGGCATCCACCACTGCAAACTGATAACCCGGATAGATAAAAATCCGCGTATCACCGGAATATGGCTGCAAAGGTAATTGTTGTGCTTTGGCAAACTGCGCCGCCGACTCAAGCGAGCGCACTGAAGTGGTCCCCACGGCAATCACTTTATTGCCTCGCGCTTTACAGGCGTTAACCTTGTCCACCACCTCAGCCGGCACTTCGATGTACTCGGCATGCATCTGATGTTCCAGCACATTATCGACCCGCACCGGCTGAAAAGTACCGGCGCCAACGTGCAAAGTCACAAAGGCAAATTCCACGCCTTTGCCCTGTAGCGCATCTAACAGTGGCTGATCAAAATGCAGTCCGGCAGTCGGCGCCGCAACAGCACCTGGTTTTTGGTTGTAGACGGTTTGATAACGTTCGCGATCAGAAGCCGCATCCGGCCGGTCGATATAAGGCGGCAGCGGCATATGCCCGAGCCGCTCTAACATTTGCAGCACGGGCTCCTCAGAGGTCACTCGGAGTTCAAATAACTCGCCATGGCGCTGCACCATTTCGACTTCAGCATCGTTTTCGAGCACCAGTAAATTACCGGCTTTGGGCGCTTTGCTGGCGCGAACGTGGGCTAAAAAGCGTTGTGAATCTAATATCCGTTCGACCAATACTTCGACTTTGCCGCCAGAAGCTTTCTGGCCAAATAACCGAGCCGGGATCACGCGGGTATTGTTAAATACCAACAAATCGCCAGCGTTAAACGCAGCAAGAATATCGGTGAAATGTTGATGGCTCAGCTCGCCGGTGTGGCGGTTCAGTTTTAACAACCGGCTGGCAGAACGTTCAGGTTGAGGGTAACGGGCGATCAGCTGCTCTGGCAGCTCAAAGGAAAAATCGGTACGTAGCATAAAATAGTCCGCTTTACTGACAAACTAGAAAAAAGGGTCGCCATTGTACTTGCCCGCGCGGTTGAACTCAAATTAGCACGGGATCACAGAAATCTTTGGGGTCAGAGTACTACTCTGACCCCAAAGGTAAATGTTAACAGAAATAAATTAACAATTGATTCCGCCCCCAAATTAACAATGTTACCGAACATGGGTATTCGCAGCTTATTTGTTAAAAATGCTTTTTATATCAGCGTTCACTGAACTATAATCGATAACATCTATGCAAGTGGCAGGATGCCAGACAAGGCTTGAGGTGGAAAATGGATTTATGGTTTGCTGGATGGTTGTTTGGCTGTAGTTTGATTATTCTGAGCTGGTATTGTCACCAGCTTGCGGCTGAAAAAGGTTATAGCCCCTGGTTGTTTGCGGTGCTTGGTTTATTGCCGTTATTAAATTTCTTTTCGTTATTGTTGCTGTATCTGTTACCAGATAAACATGCTGAAGAACATCGGGTATACTTCAGTAAATTCCGGCAGCGCCCCTGAATTTCCTTGCTTTACGCTGGTTCAGCCACACATTTTTGCTGCAACACTTCAGCAATCAGCGCCGCCATCAGCTTATAACTGCGTGCTTTACTGGATGTCGGTCGCCAGGCCACACCGATATCACGGTAAGCGGTAGCATTTTGTGGTGACTGGCTAATCAACTGCGTCCCTTCCAGCAAACCGCTGTTGATCGCCATTTGTGGCATAAAAGTCACACCGAGTTTGTTATTCACCATCTGCGTCAGCGTGTGCAGGCTGGTGGCGAAAAACGGATTCACCTTGCGCGAATCTTCCAATTCACAGGCTTTCACCGCATGGCCGGTTAAACAATGCTCACGCTCGAGCAAAAAGATACTTTCATCAGGCCACTGTGAAATGTCCTGTTGAAAACCACGGCCCAGCCAATCCTGATGCAATACCAGCTTAAAACCATCCTGCGCCAGCACTTCGGTATGAAAAGCACCGGTTTCATAAGGCAGCGCCAATAGCACCATATCGAGCCGACCTTCGGCTAAACCTTGCAGCGAATTGTCCGAGGTGTCTTCACGCAACAACAATTGCAGCTCCGGATACCGCTCGCGGCACAACGTCATCACTTCACTGAGTACAAAAGGTGCGATGGTCGGGATACAACCTAAGCGGAACGGGCCGGTCATCGGTTTGCCCTGATGCCGGGCGAAATCGGTTAATTCTTCACATTGTTCGATGATATACCGTGCCTGACGCACCACATCTTCGCCTAAAGGCGTGAAAATAAAGGTTTTATGGTCGCGTTCCAGCAACTGCGCATTCATGGTTTCTTCGAGGTTGGCAATGGCCGCGCTTAAGGTTGATTGACCGATATAACAGGCATCGGCGGCACGCCCAAAATGTTGGTGCTCGTGTAACGCCAGCAAATATTGCAGTTGTTTGATACTGGGTAGACGCTTCATCAGATTTTCCGCAGCAAAGGGCACTTTGTACCTGTAATACCGATGGATTTGATGCTAGAGGAATTGCTGGGAGACTGCAAGCGCATTCATTTGCACTTGGCCGCAAAAGTTGATTCGAAAATACCGCGGCCTAAAAATCCAGCACTTTAAAAAAAACAACCCGCCAAAGCGGGTTGTTATCAAGCAAATGCATGGTCCGGAATAATCAGGCTTACAGCATTTCCATAATAGTTTTGATGGTGTAGAAGAACACAATCGACAAGAAAGCACCGATTGGCAGCGTCACCACCCAGGATATAAAGATATTACGCACCACACTCAGGTTCAGTGCTGCAATACCACGCGCCATACCCACACCGAGTACCGCACCGACCAAGGTCTGAGTGGTCGAAATTGGTAAACCCATGCCTGAAGAAATCACCACCGTACTGGCAGCAGCGATTTCCGCCGCAAAACCACGGCTAGGCGTTAAGTGTGTGATGTTCTCACCGATGGTTTGAATAACTTTGGCGCCCAAAGTTGCCAAACCAATCACGATACCAATGGCACCCAAAGGTAAAATCCACCAATCCAGTGACACTTTATCTAAAATCTGACCACCAGACTGAATAATACCAACCACCGCAGCCAAAGGCCCAATCGCATTGGCGACGTCGTTCGAACCGTGGGCAAAGGCCATACAACAAGCAGTGAAAATCATCAGCACACCAAAAATCTTCTCGACGTTGGTGAAATGCATTTCTTTGTCTGCCAGCGGGTCAATCTTGATCCGGCTGATGGCGATTTTACCGATAAGACCCACGGCTACAGCAATAGCAATACATAACCATAGACCTTCAGCACTCGTCAGATTAAGACCAACGTGTTTCAGTCCTTTTGATACTGTCACATAAGCCATGATGAAAGCGGCAAAAACCATGTAAAAAGGTACATATTTTTTTGCGCTTTCCAGTGGGCTGTCGGTATCAAAAATCAGTTTTTGCGCGCTCATAAAAATCAGAAAAGCGCTGACACCCGCCAGTACCGGCGTGATGACCCAGCTACCGACAATACCGCCGACTTCGTCCCAGTGGACGTAATCCATGCCAACACCAACAGCGGCAAAACCAATGATCGCACCAACTATTGAGTGGGTCGTTGATACAGGCCAGCCAAAATAGGAAGCAACTAATAACCAGGTACCGGCAGCTAACAATGATGCAATCATGCCGTAGACCAGCAGTTCAGGAACTGCTGTAAAAGCTGCAGCATCCACGATGCCAATGCGGATGGTTGAGGTCACTTCACCACCCGCCAACCAGGCACCGGCAGCTTCAAAGACACCTGCGACAATCAACGCTTGTTTTAAAGTTAAAGCTTTTGAACCTACTGAGGTGCCCATGGCGTTTGCCACGTCGTTAGCACCTACACCATAGGCCATAAAAAAACCAAATAACGCGGCAAGCGCCAGCAAATACATGCCGTATTGGGCCAAAATTTCCATAATTAAATACCTTTGGAATTAACGAGCTAACATGATTTCAAGCCGTGAACCAACCTTAAGGGCTGTGTCCGCCAGATCCCCAACCCACTCCAGAGTGCGGTACAGGAACATCACATCAACCGGATTTAACTCGGCTTCAGCTTTACGCACAAATTTGCGCAGGCCAATCTGCATTTGATCGGTGTCGTGTTCAATTTCGTCGATTTTTTCGACCATCTTGATCACCAGATCAACTTCACGACCGCGGAAACCAGTTTCCAGCAATTCGTCTAATTCATTGATGGCTTCACATGCCAATGCCACCGCATCAATACAACGGACCAAATAGGCATTAAATTCAACCTGAATTGGTTGTGGGATTTCGAGCTCCCGACCTAACACCCGGCCGGTAATGTCTTTGGCTTTGTTGGCAATTTTATCTTGCTGTGAAACCAGCTCGAGGATATCGGTCCGTTCTACCGGTAAAAACAAGCCACGAGGTAAGTGGACCCGGATATCACGTTTTAATTTGTCGGCATCTTTTTCCAATGCGACGATGGTCTTCCTGACTTCCGCTGCAGTATCCCAGTCCTTGTTATACACCGCAGCAAAAAATGGCAGTAATTGCTCACTAGCCGCCAATACTTTGCGGATATGCTCTTCGATCGGCTTAATTGGAGATTTTGCGAAAACGGCCAAAAATGCACTTGGCATAGGTTTGCCTCTTGGTTTTGATGTGGACGAAAGTCGGCGCGCATTGTACTGCAATCATTCGCTAATAAAAACGAAATCCGGCAGTAAAATCAGCAAGCCAGCCTGAATATTAGTCAGAACTGGCTATTTTGTGACACTTTTATTTTCGATGCGGTGTTTTTAACAAACAACAAGCTTTATTCAACTACGGGCATTTTGTTCCAGACTGTCTTCATCGCTGTGGCGAACGTCTTTGCCTTTCACAAACGAAATCACATATTCCGAAATATTCTTACAGCGATCGCCAATTCGTTCCAGTGAACGTGCCGACCATAATACATTCATGATTTTCGGGATCGATCGTGGATCTTCCATCATGTAGGTCATCAGTTGGCGGGTGATCGCTTCATATTCGCGATCGACTTTTTTATCTTCTTTATACACCGCCAAGGCCGATTCGACGTCCATCCTTGCAAAAGCATCCAGCACATCATGCAACATTTGTGCGACGTGGCGACCCATGTTTTCCAGATTGACTAACAAATCCTGCTGCGCGCTGCTGAACGATTCCAGCGCCACTTTGGCAATCCGCTCGGCTTCATCGCCGATGCGTTCCAAGTCGGAAATGGCTTTGATAATCGCCATAATCAGGCGTAAATCGCTGGCCGCTGGCTGACGTTTGGCGATGATACGGGTACATTCGCCATCAATCAGGATTTCCCAGTCATTCACTTTTAAATCGGTGGCAATGACATGCCGTGCCAGTTCTGGGTCGCTGGTGGCGATGGCGGTCAGTGCATCAGACAGTTGTTGTTCAATCAAGCCACCCATCGCCATCACGTGGTTGCGGATCTGCTCAATTTCTTCATTAAACTGGCTGGAAATATGCTTAGTAAGGTTAAGTTTATCCATCATGGACTCCTGTTAAACCGTATGGCGGTGGCTGCTTGAATTAGCCGAACCGGCCAGTAATGTAATCTTCTGTTTGTTGCTCTGATGGATTGGTGAACATTTTGTTCGTCGCATCAAATTCAATCAGATCGCCCATATACATAAAGGCAGTATAGTCAGAAACCCGCGCCGCTTGTTGCATGTTGTGCGTGACAATGACGATGGTGTAACGGTCTTTTAGCTCGTAAATCAGCTCTTCGATTTTCAGCGTTGAGATTGGGTCCAAAGCAGATGCCGGCTCATCGAGCAACAGCACTTCAGGTTCAATCGCAATCGCACGGGCAATCACCAGCCGTTGTTGCTGACCGCCTGACAAGCCAAAAGCGTTATCGTGTAACCGGTCTTTCACTTCGTTCCACAGCGCAGCGCCTTTGAGGGATGTTTCCACCACTTCGTCCAGCACCCGTTTGTCTTTGACACCTTGCAGACGCAGGCCATAAGCGACGTTTTCATAAATGGTTTTCGGAAACGGGTTAGGCTTTTGGAACACCATACCAACTTGCCGACGTAATTCTGCGACATCCACGCTTTTGTCATAAATGTTCTGACCATCCATCAGAATTTTGCCTTCAATCCGGCAAATATCGACCAAATCATTCATCCGGTTGAAACAGCGTAATAACGTTGATTTACCACAGCCTGACGGGCCGATAAATGCCGTCACGCGTTTTTCGGGAATTTGCAGATTGATGTTTTTCAGCGCCATCGAATCGCCGTAATACAGGCGTAAGTCATTGACTTCTATTTTCATTTTTTCATTCGCTAACAAAAGTTCGGTGTCAGCGATATTGATATGTTGTTGTGTCATCTTATGTACCCGTATTAATCATGTGCCTGAAGCCGGCCGCGCGGCCATCTTAACCGGGCAGGATCACCGATCCTGCGCCGTGACTTATTAATCTCTAATCCGATTCGCTGCGATATTTTTCCCGCAACTTATTGCGCAGGTGAATGGCCGCCATATTCAGCACCATAATTAGCACTACCAGCACCAGTGCCGTGGCATACAACAATGGTCTGGATGCTTCAACGTTCGGGCTTTGGAAGCCAACGTCATAAACATGGAAACCTAAGTGCATGATTTTCTGATCAAGATGCACAAATGGGAAGTTACCATCGACCGGTAAGGTCGGCGCCAGTTTCACCACGCCCACCAGCATCAGCGGCGCCACTTCACCGGCCGCACGGGCAATGGCCAGAATTAAACCGGTCATCATCGCAGGAGTTGCCAGCGGCACCACCACTTTCCATAAAGTTTCAGATTTAGTCGCACCAAGCGCTAGTGAACCCATCCGAATCGTACTTGGGATCCGTGACAAACCTTCTTCGGTCGAAACAATCACCACCGGTAACGTCAGTAGCGCCAGTGTTAACGAGGCCCAGAATAAACCTGGGGTACCAAAGGTTGGTGCTGGCAATGACTCAGGATAAAACAGCGCATCAATGCTGCCGCCCATGATGTAAACGAAAAAGCCCAGACCGAACACGCCGTAGACAATCGAAGGTACACCGGCCAGGTTGTAGACCGAAATCCGGATCACCCGCAGTAATGGACCGTCTTTGGCATATTCACGCAGGTAAATCGCCGCTAACACACCAAAAGGTGTGACGATAATCGACATCAGGATCACCATGGTGACGGTGCCAAAAATCGCTGGAAAAATGCCGCCTTCGGTATTGGCTTCCCTTGGGTCGTCCGCCAGGAAGTTCCAGATGGCGCCAAAGTAATGGCCAATTTTATCCAGCAACGACATCGCGTTCGGTTGATGGGCATGCACAATATTGCCAAGGTTAATGGTCAGTTGTTTCCCTTCAGCCGTCGTCACCACTACGTTGTCGCGTTTTGCCGCAGCATATAACTGCTCCAGTTGCTGTTGCAGCTCGGCATATTCTGCATCCAGCGCGGCACGATCTTCAGCCGCTTGTTGTTTGGCACTTTCAACAGTGGCGGCATCGGCGTCGTTAAGCTCCAGCTTACGCTCGGCTAACCGCAAGTCATTCAGTTTACGGTTGATCCGACCAATTTCGACTTTTTCGATGTCGCCAATCTGCTCGTGGATTTGATTCGCGCGAGCGATCCTGCTGATCAATTCTGGCCACACCGCGGCACCTTCTGCGACCACTTTTTGCGCTTCCAGCAGCGTCTGTGGGAAACCATAGAAGTTACCCCACTCACGCCGTTCAATCACCGTGGCGTTTAATGGTTTGCTGTAGTTTGATAATTGCTGATCTAAATACCAGCGAAAATCCACACCATAAACATCGCGGTTGCCTAATTTCAACAAATGCCGCTGATAGACCGCGGCCACTTTATCCATCAACACACCGGAATCTTTCAGTACTGCAGCACTGACTTCTTCGGTGCGAACCACTTCGGCTAATAAAGTGGTTTCAGTGCCGTCGGTTTGACGTAACTGGATTTGTTCCAGATCCGCCGGCCAAAAATGGCTAGCACCATGTACAGTAATTAATCCAAGCACGCCAAGCACCATCACCAGACTTAAGGCGATTGCACCGGCGTTTAACCAAATCCACGGAGTTCCCGTTCTGAACCAAGCTCTCATCACTCTGACTCCAAGTTACAGATTGCTAAAGCGTTTACGTAAACGCTGCCGAATCACTTCAGCGATGGTGTTGAAAATAAAGGTGAAGACCAAGAGCACTAACGCCGCCAGGAACAACACCCGAAAGTGTGTACTACCCACCGCCGTTTCTGGTAATTCCACTGCGATATTGGCCGACAAGGTGCGCATGCCTTCAAACAGATTAAAATTCACGATCGGGCTGTTACCTGTCGCCATTAAGACAATCATGGTTTCACCGACGGCACGGCCAAAACCCACCATCACCGCGGCAAACACGCCAGGACTTGCCGTTGGTAACACCACACCAATCATCGTTTGCCAAGCCGTTGCACCAAGCGCTAATGAGCCCTGGGTTAAATGGCGTGGCACGTTATAAATGGCATCTTCAGCAATCGAGAAGATATTCGGGATGACCGCAAACCCCATGGCGATGCCGACAACCAGCGCGTTTCGTTGATCGTAAGTGATGCCGTTATCGGTCAGCCATTGGCGTAAATCACCGGCAAAAAATAACTGGTCAATCACCGGACTTGCCAGCACACAAAGCCAAATCAGCGCGACAATCAGTGGTATTAAAATCAGTACTTCATAGCCTAAGCCGAAACGGCTTCGCAATGACGCCGGTGCGTATTGCCACACCCAGGCAGTTGCGATCATTAACAATGGCAACAGCAGCAAAATTGAGAACACGGCGCTTAAGTAACTTTCAATAAAAGGTGCTAACCACAAACCAGCTAAGAAACCCAAAATAACCGTAGGCAAGGCTTCCATCAGTTCGATGGTTGGTTTGACTTTGCTACGAAGTTTTGGCGCCATAAAATAAGCGGTATATAAAGCACCCATTAACGCCAGCGGTGTGGCAAACAACATGGCGAAAAACGCTGCTTTTAACGTACCTGATGCCAGCGGCACCAAACTCATTTTTGCTTCAAACTCGTCTGAGCCTGAAGATGCCTGCCAGATGTAATCTTTTTCAGCGCGACCTTCATACCAGACTTCATTCCACATCGCTTTCCAGGACACGTCAGGATGCGCATTTTCCAGCGCAAAATGGTGGGTTTGACCATCTTTACCAAAGACCAGGAAACTTTGATTGATGGGAGAAATCGCAAGGCGATTGGCCATTAAATCTTTGGCCAAAGGTTCCAGCAGCAAGGTTCGGGCTGATGTTGCGTAGTGAATACCAACATAACCCTGGTCATCAATCGCCATAAAACCTTTGCGCGAATATTCAGGTTCAATTTGGGTGATAGCCCCAGGATGTTTTTCAAAATCGCGGATATGCGTCAGATGGAAATTGTTATGCTCATCGCGAACCAAAAACCACTGGCTGATATTGCCATCGGAGCTACCAATAATCAGCGAAACTGAGCCAACTAAAAACTCCAGCGCACTGACTTTTTGGCCGGCTGCAACCACGCTCACCGCTTCGACATAACGGGCACTGGCTGGTTCACGAATGTCGTAATAATGAATTTTGCCTTCATCATCCGCCACAAACAGATTCTGTAACCGGGTATCCACCAGCAACTTTTGTACGGTTTTTGGCGCATCCGGTAATTGGTAATCAGTACGAACTAAAGTGGTTTCGCCACTTAAAAACTCGGTCTGGCTTTCAAACAAGTTGTACGACAACCGGCCATCCGCAGTAAATGCCGTAATCGCTGTCCCTGACGGACCTTCCTGCACTGATAAAGCTTTGATGGCCTGGCCCTTTGGATCCAATTGAATTGGCGTTTCGCCCAATGGGTAAGTGACCACCGGCACAATTTGCCGTTTGTCGTTGGGGTAACTTAAGTTGTATTCGTGCTTGGCGACCAGCACCTGGCCATTGCTTAAACCAACGGCGATAATGCCAGAACGAGGCTCGCCCTTGGCAAAACTGGTAATAGTGGCGGCTTCTGGCAGCGGTAACTGCAGTTGTTGCTGCGCTTCGCCGGTTTGGGCATTAAAAAACTGCAACTTGCCCTGAGGGTCGACGACCAGCCCAACTTCGCCATATCGCTCCAGATTCACCAATAATGGCGCGGCCTCATGGCTTGGGTATGCTTGTTGTTTTTCCACCGACGCCGAGGAGAAAATCGGTCCGACTTCAGAAAATAAATAGACAAAAATAGTCGCGAAAGCCAAAACCACACTACCACCGGCAAAGGCGATACCGTATTTGGACATTTTGTCTTTCATGTAGCGCCAGCGGCGAAGCCGGGCTCGGTGCGCACCACTGGGCAACAACGAGGCCTTTGGCGGCGTCGCGGCTGTGGTGGAGCTGACTTGGGTTGGTTGCATTTTGGTACATCCACATCTGACTTTTAGATGTTGTGTACTATAGAAGAGGATTATGTCAGAAATATTACATTGCAGATTTTTTTCAGATTTATGACAACCCGATCTGGACAACGTATTCACCGAGGTCGCGATGACTATGCAACGTGCTTCACCATCCAAATATTCTGGAACTAAAAAATGAAAAGGCGCTTTCAAAGCGCCTTTTCAGAATTGCCATATGACTTATTTAATACCCAACTCTGCCAATACTTTAGCCGCAACTTTGTTTGGAACCGGCACATAACCATCCCGTACTACGATTTCCTGACCACGTTTTGACAACACCATTTTGATGAACTCACGCTCCATTGGCGCTAATTCTTTATTTGGGTGTTTGTTGACATACACGAACAGGAAACGCGACAGCGGATAAGCACCAGATAACGCATTTTCAGCAGAAGCTTCGATAAATGGCGCACCTTCTTTTTTCGATAAAGGCAGAGCACGCACACCTGAAGTGATGTAACCAATACCTGAATAACCGATACCGTTAATTGATTCACTGACGCCTTGCACCACTGAAGCAGAACCAGGTTGTTCATTGATACTGGCTTTAAAATCACCGTTACATAAGGCGTGTTCTTTAAAGTAACCGTAAGTACCAGAAACTGCGTTACGGCTGTAAGTCGTGAAATCACGGTTCGCCCAGGCACCGCTTAAACCCAGCTGGCCCCAACGGGTCACATCTTCTTTATAACCACAACGACGGGTCGCAGAAAACACCGCATCAACCTGCGCCAGCGTTAAACCTTTTAACGGGTTATCTTTATTGATATAAACCGCCAGTAAGTCGATAGCGACCGGCACCGCAGTTGGCTTGTAACCATATTTGGCTTCAAACGCCTGCACTTCAGATGGTTTCATTGACCGGCTCATAGGGCCGAAGTTTGAAGTACCTTCAGTCAGCGCTGTTGGTGCTGTAGACGAACCGGCGCCCTGAATTTGGATGTTCACGTTTGGATAGACTTTGCGATAGTCTTCAGCCCACAACGTCATCAGGTTGTTTAAAGTGTCAGAACCGATGCTGGAGATATTGCCTGAAACACCGCTGGCTTTCTGATAGTCAGGCAGCGCCGGATCAACCTTCGTAGTCGCAGCAGTCGCGCTAAATGACAAAGTTGCAGCAACCAAAGTTGCGGTAGTTAACAGAGTAAAATTTTTCACGGTGCAGTCCTCTTGTGGCTGAGTCAGGCCCTTGCCTGTTTAATTCCTCGCCATCATAAGAAGGTAATATGACAATATTATGACGTCCCGCAAATTTTTGCTGGCAATCTAAGCGGCTATCTATTGTATTTCTGAAATGACCGACTATAGTTTTTGCTGATTTTACCAAACTGGGTAAATGCGACCAATGCCGGTTCCCGCAGCTGGACATACCAGCGCTGAGCGGTTAAAACTATGTGTATTAAATCCGACAATAATAAAATTTGTTTCTGTAGTACAAATAGAAAAGGAATTGCGCTATGAAGCAGTTAGTTCTGACACTGATTGGGAAAGACAAAGCCGGTTTAGTGGAACAATTGGCCACTATTATTGGCAGCCATCATGGTAACTGGACCGCCAGCAATCTGAGCCACTTAGCCGGCTATTTCGCCGGTATTTTACAAGTCGAAGTTGCAGCGGAACATGCGGCTGAATTGTCACAAGCACTGGAGTCAATGCCGGAGCTGGATATCAAAATCCACGAGGGTGTAACTTCACAAGTTAACGAACATAAGTTATTGAAATTTGTGATCACCGGCAATGACCGCCCAGGCATCGTGCGTGAGTTGTCATCGGTGATTAAACACAAAGGCACCAACATCGTGCACTTTGAAAGCTCGAAACAAAGTGCGCCGAATTGGGGTGTGCCGCTGTTTAATGCCATCGCCACAGTGGAATTACCGGATGGTCTGGATAAAGACGAAGTCATCCGCGCTTTGGAAGATATCGCCTCTGATGTGATGGTTGACGTCGAAAATCTGCATTAAGTGTGTCGCCGCGCAGACAAGATAGCTGGCAACGGCTATCTTGTTCATAAATCTTTCATCAAATTGCCATAGAGTGAACCTTCATCCATAAAAGTCATTGGTTTGTCTATGAATGCACAACTACCGATAGTGAACGAATTGCATTATTTTCCTAAAGAATTGAGTTGGCTAGCTTTTAACGAGCGGGTATTGCAAGAAGCTGCGGACGAACGTAATCCGTTGATTGAACGGCTGCGCTTTCTCGGTATTTATTCCAACAATATGGATGAGTTTTACCGGGTGCGGGTCGCCGATGTAAAACGGCGCATTTTACTGAAAAAATACCAGGCCGAAGAAGAAGATGCTGAAGAGCTGATGCTGAAAATTCAGCGCCATGTATTAAAACTCGGCGATAAATTTAACGGCATTTATTTAGAGTTGTTGCTGGAACTGCGTAAGCACAACATTGAATTTATCGATCATCACAAACTCAATGAATCACAATCGGCCTGGGTTCGCACATACTTTCGCGAACGGGTGCTGCGGCACATTTCCCCTATTTTACTCGCCAATGACGACTTGCATTTATCCAAACGGCTGGAAGATAACGCCACTTATCTGATGGTAGAAATGACCGGTACCAACAAAGCTGAGTATGCCATTGTGCAGGTGCCGACCGACGAAGTATCGCGCTTTATCGAATTGCCGCTGTACTTAAATAAGACTAAAAAGCGCGGCCGTTATCGCCATCAGTTTATGATGCTCGACGACTTAATCATTCATTGTCTGCACGATTTGTTCCGTGGTTTTTTTGAATTTTGTGACATTCAGGCGTTTTCGCTGAAACTGACCAAAGACGCCGAATATAACTTAAGTGATACGCTGGATCAGAGCTTGCTCGACAAAATGTCCAAAGGTATCCGCCAGCGCCTGGAATCCGAGCCAGTGCGGTTGGTCTACGATGCGACCATGCCCGAGCATATGCTGAAAATTCTGAAAAAGCAGCTTGGTGCCAGTTCGCTGGATTCGCTTATTCCGGGCAGCCGTTACCGTAACTTTAAAGACTTTATCAGCTTCCCGAATATCGGCCACGCCAGCCTGGAATATCCGCCGTTGCCGCCTTTGCCAAGCCCGGATTTTGAACAACATACCACCACGTTTGATGCTATTCGTAGCAACGACGTGCTGCTGCACTACCCTTACCATAACTTTACCTATTTCACTGAATGGGTCCGTCAGGCATCGTTTGACCCACGCGTCAGCTCGATCAAGATGACCATGTACCGGGTGGCGAAAAACTCGCGGGTGATCCAATCGTTATTGGATGCGGTGCGTAACGGTAAAAAAGTGACGGTGGTGGTTGAACTGAAAGCCCGTTTTGACGAGGAAAATAATATCCACTGGGCCAGGCGGATGACCCAGGCTGGTATTCAGGTGGTGTTTGGCCTGACCACGTTAAAAATTCACTCGAAGTTATGTTTGATCACCCGGCAGGAAAAAGGCAAAGCGGTGAAGTATGCCCATATCGGCACCGGTAATTTTAATGAAAAAACCGCGCGCATTTACACCGATATGAGTTTATTCACTTGCCACGATGAAATTTGTGATGAAGTAGATCAGGTATTTGAGTTTATTGAATACAGCTATAAACCGTTTAAATTTAATCACTTAATCGTATCCCCCACCTGGAGCCGTGCCAAATTAACGGCGCTTATCCAACGGGAAATGGATTTTGCCACCAGTGGCCGCAAAGCGGAAATATTACTTAAAATCAACAACCTGGTCGATAACGAGATTGTTGATTTGCTGTATAAAGCCAGCCAGGCCGGGGTGAAAATCCGCATTATCGTCCGTGGCATGTGTTCGCTGATCCCGGGAGTTGCCAGTAAAAGTAAGAATATTCAGGTAATTAGCGTGCTCGACCGTTATCTGGAACATGCGCGGGTGTATCAGTTCCTGAATGGCGGTGACATCGATTTATACCTGTCGTCAGCCGACTGGATGACCCGCAATATTGACCAGCGGGTCGAAGTTGGTGTACCAATTTACGATGCAAAAATAAAACAGCAAATTATGACCGTGCTGGATTTGCAATGGCATGACAACGTGAAAGCCCGTATCATTGATGCTCAGCAGCAAAATAACTACGTCAAACGTGGTAATAAAAAGAATATCCGCTCGCAGCAGGCCATCTACGATTATCTGGCCAGCCAGCATTTTGGTCCGACAATTCAGGCAGAACCATGACCCATTTAACTCCCTTTGCAAGCTCGGCCAGTGCCAGCGCAGCCGACGCCATTCCGGCCGCCGAACTGATTGCGGCCGTTGATTTAGGCTCCAACAGTTTCCACCTGGTCATTGCCAGAATTGTGGACGGCGCCTTGCAGTTGTTGCACCGGGAAAAGCAAAAAGTCCAGTTAGCTGATGGCCTGGACGAGCAGCAGATGCTCAGCGATGAAGCGATGGCCCGTGGCCTGAACGTGTTGGCGCAATTTGCCGATACGCTGCAAGGCGTTCCGCCTGAAGCGGTGCGGGTGATTGCCACCTACACCTTACGCCGCGCGAAAAACGCCAACAGTTTCCTGCATAAAGCCAAAACGGTGTTCCCCTTTCCGATAGAAGTGATTTCCGGTCAGGAAGAAGCCCGTTTTATTTATCAGGGCGTGGCGCACTTTGAGCATTATGCCGAGCAACGTCTGGTGATGGACATTGGCGGCGGCAGTACCGAATTTGCCATTGGCATCGACTTTCAGCCACTGAAATTAGCCAGCCGCAATATGGGCTGCGTCAGCTATGCCAAGCAGTTTTTTGCCCGCGGCAAAATCAGCGACAAACGTTTTGAGCGCGCGGTATTACAAGCCGAGCAGGAGCTGGAAAACATCGTTAATGCCTTTCGGAGTACCGGCTGGCAACAAGCTGTCGGCACCTCGGGCACTATTAAAACGATTAAAGATATTGTCACCGGTTTTGGCTGGCATCCACATTGTATTGAGCTGGAACACTTATTAAAAATCAAAGAGTTAGTGCTGGCTGTTGAAAGCTGTGAACTGCTGGATTTACCAGGCCTCACCGACGATCGTAAGCTGTTGCTGGCACCTGGTTTAGCCATTTTAATTGCCGCTTTTCAAATGCTTGGTATCGAGCAAATGGTGTATGTTGATGCGGCGCTGCGCGAAGGCGTGTTGTATGAAATGAGCGACCATTTGCAGCACAAAGATATTAAAAGTCATACCCTGCAAAGCCTGGTAAAACGTTATGCGGTGGATATTGCCCAAGCCAAACGGGTACAAAGTACCGCATTGGAAATCTTCGCGCAGGTGCAAGATCAATGGCAAATGCATGAAAGTTGGGCGCAGCTGCTGTCGTTTGCCGCGTCGGTATTTGAAATTGGCCTGCAGATTAATTCGTCCAGCGTGCAAAGACACAGCGCCTACATTTTGTATAACGCTAACCTGCCCGGATTTAACCAGGAACAGCAACAACTGCTGGCTTGCCTGGTACGCTTTCACCGGCGCAAAATTAAACCGGAAGATTTCCCGGACTTTTACCTCTATACCGCGCAGGATATGTGCTACGCGCTGGTGATCTTCCGGCTGGCGATTTTACTCAATCAAAAGCGCCGCGACGATATGCTACCCCAACTGCAACTCACTGCCAGCGACCATGCGTTACAACTGCAATTGCCCGAGCAATGGACTGAGCAGCAAACAGTGTTGGTAGCCGACCTCATCACTGAGCAGCAGTTTCTGAAACGGCTTGATTTCACCCTGGAATGTCCGGGCGTGCAAAAAGATTTACTCGAAGAGTAAAAAAGGCAGCTAAAGCATTCAATCTGCGAAGACTGCATCCGGCAGTACATCTGTGACAGTGACAGATTTACTGCTCGATGTAATGAAAGAAGAATCTATCTGAAAATCTGACTTGCTGTTGTGAAAACCGGTATTAAAATCAAATTTGGGGTTTCGCGTGGCATTATCCAAGATGCCCGCTAATCCCTGCCAGCAATCACCTAACAACGAATCACCTAACCACGAATCACCTAACAACGAATACAAGGAGAAGGTATGAAAGTCAGCACAACAGCTTTTTTATCGGTGAGTCTGACCTTGTTGACGCTCAGTTTTACCTCTTGGGCTCAAACCGCATTACCGGAAAGCTTTTTCGGGGAAACCACAGATGCAACTTTTACCATCAATTATGACGATCTTGATGCCATTCTGAACGCTTCAGTATTGCCCGCTGGCTTACCAAGTCGCAAAAAAGCCGCCGTGACTTCAGCCACCGTCGGCACCAGAATGAAAAATAACAGTAACCCATTGACGGCAGCCAGTGGCAATCGGTTTGCTTATGAAGAATTCAAAAATAACGATCAAATGAAACAGATTGTCAGTCGGATCCGCCGTAGTCTGGAAGCGGTGCCTACTGAAGTACAGTTGTCAGATTTTACGAAAAGGGAACAACTGGCCTACTGGCTGAATTTGTACAACATCACCGTCATCGATGAAATTATCAAAATTTATCCGAAGAAAAATTTAGAGGATTTCATCACCGATGAAGATGATGGTTTATTGCAAAAAAAAATCCTGAAAGTGGCTGGCGTTGAGCTGAGTCTGAACGATATCCAGTTTGAAATTCTGCTGAAAAAATATCCGGATCAACCGGACGTCATTTATGGTTTACATCAGGGCTATATCGGCAGTCCGAATATCCGCAAACGTGCTTATACTGCAGAAAATGTGATGCGCGCTTTACAAAATAATGCCAATGACTTTGTGAATTCAAACCGTGGCACCTTTATGGCTGGAAAACGTGGTTATCGGGTATCGGGTTTTTATCAGCGCAGCGCCGCGTTTTTTCCAAATTTCGAGCAGGATTTAAAACAACATTTGCTGCAGCATATTCGCGAAAGTGAAAAAACAGATTTAGAGCAAGCACCTGAATTGAACGCGAATATTAATGACTGGACGATCACCGACATTTACGGCACTACCCGCAATTTTGGTGGGGCAGCAGCAACCAATTCTGCAGCGTTATTGGATTCGTTTTCGCAAATTACTGATCGCGGTCCGGACAACAATGAAGTTGCCAATCTTGGTTTGCTCGGAAATTCACTGGCGCAGCGTGCGGTTAGTTATGGCCGATTCTCGGCAGAGCAGGCACTGAAAATTAAAGAGTTAAATCTACAGCGCCAAAACCAACCGGGCGCAGTAACCGTCACCGATTTAGAAGCTGACGCCAAAGCGGCAGAAGAAGTGAAGGAAAAACAAAACTAGCGGCGATTTGACCGCATAAGATTACAAAACGACATTTTCCTATACGAAAAAGGCAGCTAAGCTGCCTTTTCGTTCTGCGAACATCTCATGTCAGACAGTTCTTAGTTTTGTTTCTCCTTCGCATCTGCGGCCGCTTTTGTTTTTACTTCTGCGTCTGCTTCTAAATCGGTGACGGTTACTGCGCCCTCTTGGTTTTGGCGGCGGATATTCAGCTCTTTAATTTTTAGAGCCTGTTCCGGAGAGAATCGTCCAAAACTGACCGCGCGATCAGCCAAGGTATTGCTGAGCATGCCCAAATTCCCAACTTCGTTATTACTTCCCGCTTCCGAACTTCCCCTATGAATTCCGCCTACCGGCATTAAGTTAGTACCATCATTAATGCCACTTGCATCTCGGTCCATTTGTGCAAACGCATCCAAAAATGCCGCCGAATTGACCGCCGCTGCGCCGCCAAAATTACGGGTAGTTCCATAGATGTCGGTGATAGTCCAGTCATCAATATTTGCAGTGAGTGTTGGCGCTTCATCCAGATCCACTTGTTCACTGTCCCGGATGTGCTCCAACAAATGCTGTTTCAGATCGTCTTCGAATTCAGGAAAGAATGCGGCACTACGCTGGTAAAAACTTGATACCCGATAACCACGTTTACCCGCCATATAGGTACCACGATTGGTGTTCACAAAATCATTGGCATTATTTGCCAAAGCACTGAGCACGTTTTCTGCTGTATAGGCATTTTTCCTGATATTCGGACTGCCGATATACCCTTGATGCAGACCATAAATAACTTCAGGTTGGTTCGGATAGTTTTTCAGTAAAATTCCAAATTGAATGTCATTCAGGCTGAGCTGAACTCCGGCGACTTTTAATAATTTCTTCTGCAACAGACCGTCATCTTCATCGGAAATAAAATCTTCCAGGTTTTTCTTTTTAGGATAAATTTTAATAATTTCATCAATGACAGTGACATTATAAAGATTCAACCAATACGCCAGTTGTTCCCGTCGATTAAAATCAGACAAAGGTACTTCACTCGGCAAATTTTCTAAGCTACTGCGAATACGACTGACAATCTGCTTCATTTGATCATTATTTTTAAATTCTTCATAAGCAAATCGATTACCGCCTGCCGCAGTCAACGGATTGCTGGTATTTTTCATTCGTGTGCCAACGAGGGCCGTACCGACTGCGGCTTTTTTACGGCTTGGTAACCCCGCAGGCAATACCGATGCATTCAGGATCGCGTCCAGATCGTCATAATTGATCGTTAGTGTTGATTCCGGTGTTTCCCCGAAAAAACTTTCTGGCAAGGCTGTTTGTGCCGATGGCGCGAAGCTGAGTGTTAACAAGGTCAGACTTACTGAGAAAAAAGCAGTTGTTCTAACTTTCATACATTCTCCTTGTATTCATTGTTAGGTAGTTGTTGGCGGAGGTTAGCGGGCATTTGCAATAATGCAACGTTGAACCCCAAAATTGAGTTTAATACCGATTTTCACAACAGCAAGTCACTTTGTCAGTTAGATTTTATTTCCATCGCTTGCGGTAGCAAATCTGTGACGGTCACAGTCCCCGTCTGCTGCAATCTTTGTAGGTTTAAGGCTTTGAGTTGTTTGAGTTGTTCTGGACTGAATGTCGATACTGGGACAACTTTATCCATTGCCAACGTTTCAAGAATTGCGGTATTGGCAATTTCTCCCCCGCTTGATGGGGAAAATCCATCCAACAAAGCTGCAGCACTGCTGGCAGCACCACCACCAAAATTCCGGTTCGAGCCATAGATATCAGTCACTTGCCAATTAGTGATATCAGCAGACAACATCGGCGATTTCGCTAATGCATCTTGCTCCTGAGCATCTAGAAACCGACTCAAATGCGCTTTTAAGTCGACGTTAAAATCCGGAAATAACGCTGCATATTGCTGATAAAAAACCGAGACATGAAAACCATCTGCCAGCGGATAAGTACCGCGGTTTGAATTAATAAAATCCACCGCGTTGTGCTGCAATGCACGTTTCACGTTCTCACCGGTATAAGCATGTTTACGCACATTCGGGCTACCAATATGTCCCTGATATAACCCATAGATATATAAAGGCTCGTCGACAAAGCGTGGTTGTAAAATTTCGCGGTCGATGTCGTTCAGACTGAGCTCAACGCCTGCGACTTTAAGTAATTTGCGTTCCAGCAATCCAGCATCACCGGTCAGAAACTGCTGGATATCCCTTGTTGGATAAACCTTTAACAGCTCATCAAGCACAGTGACATTGTATAAATTGAGCCAATAAGCCAGTTGTTCCTTCGAAGAAAAATCCCCCAAATCAATGACATCTGGCAGTTGTTCCAAACTGCTGCGAATATGGCTGACATGAAGTTTTAATTGCGGGTTCGCTCTAAAATGTTCGAAGTAAAAGCGATTGGCATTATTGCCGGTAAGTCGATCCACTCGATTTTTCATGCGGGTATTAATCGTTGGCGTAGAAGCCGCCGCTTTTTTCCGGCTTGGCATGCTGGCGTTCAACACCGCCCCTTTTAACAAGGCATCCCAATCGTCATAACGAATTTTAAAAGTGGAATCCGGTGTTTCTGAAAAAAACTCATCCGGGAGTTCCATTGCAGCAAGGCAAGAATTTGGCAGTAACAGCAGTAGTCCAATAGCACCGATGATAATTTTAAAATGATCCATAACACTCCTTGTAAAATGCTCTGCCATGCCAGGCAGCTTTTAAATATAAATACTCAACCAGAATAGGCTGTTAGAACGACGTTAACCCAGCCTATTGTTAATAAATGGTAAAGTCAAGATACACCTTCTGGCATAAACACGGCTGGCTGAAGGTAGGTATCACAAACATCGGCACCAATGAATGTAGACAAAACATACGATTTATCAACATAAAAAATACTTCATGTTATTGACGGTGGCTATTTTTAAACCTATTTTCGATGGGACTTCGACCAAAAAAGGACGCACAAATGAAACCGACCCTCAATTTATCTGTTAAGTTTCTAAGTGGTATGATGTTGATATTATCTGCTTCAGCAACACTAGCCAACGAGCTACCAGCCAGCTTTTTTGGTGAAGCAACCGAAGCAACCACGGCCAGCAACACCAGCAACCAGTTAAACTTCGACCGGCTGGATGCAGTGTTAAAAGCCTCAGTACTGGCAGAAGGCGAACCTTCCCGAAGCACCGTCGTGCCACGTAATAACCCTTATGAAGGTACGCGGGTCAAAGCCGTTGAGAATATTTATACCGCTTTAGCGGCCAATCGTTTTCATTTTGAAGCCTATCGCAAAGCGCCGAAGATGCGGCAGATGGTTAGCCAAATCCGCTACGATCTGAGCCAGTTTCCCGCTACGACACCGTTAAATTCATTGCCCCGCGCTGAGCAACTGGCGTATTGGCTAAATTTGTACAATGTGACGGTGCTTGATGAGGTAATCAAAATCTACCCACGCAAAAATCTGCAGTCGCTGATGCTGGGTGACGAAGGGTTACTCGAGCAAAAAATCCTCAAGGTTGCCGGCATTGATCTGAGCCTGAACGATATCCAATTTGAAATTTTACCGCGGCAGTTCCCGAATGAACCTTTGATCATTTATGGCCTGTATCAGGGGTTTATCGGCAGTCCGAATATTACCGCCCGTGCCTACACGGCAGAAAATGTGCTGGCGCTGCTGGAAAAAAATGCTTTTGAATTTATAAACTCCAATCGTGGCACTTTACCCAAAGGCACTTTGGGTTTCAGAGTCTCTGATTTCTATCAGCGCAGTGCCCCTTTCTTTCCGGATTTTCAGTCTGATTTGCGCCAGCATCTGGCGAAATATCTGCGTGCTGACGATCACGCAGATTTAGCAACAGCGGAAACTCTGCGCGCCAATGTGACTGATTTTAATGTGACCGATATCTATGGCACTGTCGGTGGTAAGGACTTGAAACAAAAAGTCGTGATTTTATCTAAAAACGCAGAAAATCCGGCAGCTCAAGCAAATACCGTCAGCCAGCACTTTAGCCGCGCGCAAATTGTGCAAATGACCCGGTTGAAAATTCGTGGTTATGATTTAGGTGGTAAAGTGAAAGTGAAAGATCTACCCGCAACAGAAGTCACAGTTGAACCGGCGTCAGCTATTTAATGGAAGTGATTTAGTTTCGGCCAGACCTGGCAGAGCAATGTCTGCCAGGTTTTTGCATCACGTCCAATTTCCTGCATTTGCCAGCAGCCCACTTCAGCACCGCTGTAAAGTAGGTTTGGCTTTTGGCGCAAAATTAGTTACTTTGAATAAACCTCAGCCTTTTTCCGGAACTACATCATGCGTTTACCTGTCACCTTGCTCGCGACCGCCTGCGCTATGTCTTCACCATTGCTATTTGCCGCAGATTTAAAAACCACGCTTGCTGCTGATATTCAAAAGCTGATGCCCAAAGTCATCGAGTGGCGGCGCGATTTGCATCAACATCCGGAACTGTCCAACCGCGAATTTCGCACCAGCAAACTGGTGGCTGCTGAGCTTAAAAAGTTAGGTCTTGAAGTGCAAACTGGTATTGCCCATACCGGTGTGGTGGCGATTTTAAAAGGTGCCAAGCCGGGCCCGGTGGTGGCACTTCGCGCTGATATGGATGCGTTGCCGGTGAAAGAACAGGTTGACCTGCCGTTTGCCTCCAAAGCAACGGCGGAATACAACGGCCAGCAAGTAGGTGTGATGCACGCCTGTGGTCACGATGCCCATGTGGCGATGCTGTTAGGCGCGGCGACGGTGCTAAGTAAACAGCAAAAAGATTTGGCCGGCACGGTGATGTTTATCTTTCAACCAGCCGAAGAAGGTGCTCCGACCGGTGAAGAAGGTGGTGCGTCGTTGATGTTAAAACAGGGGTTGTTCGCCAAAACTAAACCTGATGCGATTTTTGGCTTGCATGTCTGGCCAGGCCCGACCGGTCAGTTACAGGTGAAAACTGAAGGCATTATGGCAGCCGCCGACAGTTTTGAGATTAAAGTCAAAGGTGTACAAGTGCACGGTTCCAGTCCGTGGCGTGGTGTTGATCCTATTGCCGTCAGCGGCCAGTTGATCACAGCGTTGCATCAAATTCCAGCGCGGCAACTGGATGTCACCCAGGCGCCAGCCGTAATGTCGATTGGTCAGGTGCATGGTGGCGTGCGCTGGAATATTATTCCGGATGAAGTCGTACTGGGTGGCACTGTCCGCACTTTTGATCCACAAATGCGCGAACAATTGCTGGCAAAAATGAAACATACCGCTGAACATATCGCCGCCGCCAGTGGCGCCACCGCAGAATTTCACCAGCATGGTTTTGCCGCAGTCACCTGGAATGATGTCAAACTGACCGAATGGGCGATGCCAAGCTTAACCTGGGCTGCCGGTAAAGCTGGCGTCAGCAGTATTAAACCCATTACCGCTTCCGAGGACTTTTCGTTTTATCAGCAACAAGTACCTGGGGTGTTTTTCTTTTTAGGCATCGCCGATGAAGGTGCCGATTTAAGCAAAACCGCCCCGAACCACTCACCATTTTTTCGGGTGAATGAAGCTGCGCTGGAAAATGGCGTGCGGGCCTTATCAGGCCTGGCCGTTGATTATTTGCATAAAAATTAGCACATCGGGGCCTGATTTTTGGGGTCAGAGTCGAGATTTTTGGGGTCAGAGTCGTACTCTGACCCCAAAGCTCCTGGCCCGAAAGATCCCTGATGGAAACTCTTTACACCGCAGCTGTTCTGCTATGCTTATCTCGTCCCGACTCAAGTAACAACGCTCAAAAAGGAACACTCGCCTACCAGTTGAAGCTGGGGGGTGTCTGTCATCATAAGGATTTGCATGAACAAGCCATGTCTTTGGTTGATTTTGTTGCTGTTTTACTTTTTTAGCAGCGGTGCAGCAGCGCAGAATGCAAAACCCAAAGTGGTGATTGGCATTGGTTTTACCGATCAGGTCAACGCCAATCGTCAAGGCAGTGCTTATCATTTTGATGCCTTGTTTACTTATCGTCTGTTTACCGAACTGGGTTATCAGGTACGGTTTGTGATTGCTCCTTACGCCAAACTGACGCAATTATTGCAACAACAGCGGATTGATGTCGCCACAAGGCAGTCTGGTGAGCCACTGCCAAACCTTTTTTACAGTCCGGCGTATCTGGAAGTACATAATCTGGTATTCGCCCGTAAAGATTTTACCGCTGAAATTCAGCAAATTGCTGATTTAAGCCGTTATCAGTTGGTCGGATTTCAAAACGCCAGCCATGTACTTGGCAGCGAATTCGCAGTTGCCAGCCAGCAGGCGCCGTCCTATCAGGAAGTTTTTGATCATATTCAGGCTGTGCAGCTATTACTCAAAGGCCGCACTGAATTATTAGTGCTGAACAAACTGACCTTTTACCGTCGGCTGGCGGATTTGAACCAGCCACCATCTGCTATCCAGAGTTTTGATGTGTTGCCTAAGGTGTATTACCGACTGGCATTTGCCGAGCAAAAACTGCAAATCCAGGTTGCCCAAAAATTATTGGTGTATATACAGCAGGGCAAAATGAAAACCATTGAGCAAGACGCCGAACTACAGCCGGAACAAGTAGAAAAACTGCTGCGCCGACAACGCTAAGACCAGCAGCCCGCAGACTTTTGAGTTCAGAACAACCTTTGGGGTCAGAGTAGTACTCTGACCCCAAAGGTTGTTCTGACCCCGAGGTTAACATTATTTCTTGCGGGGGAGTTTTGGTTGTTGCTGGGTTTGTACCCCCACCACCAACTCAGGTGGCAGGCTGAACGAAAAACTGCTGCCACGTTTTGGCTCGCTGAAAATCATCAGTTTACTGTGATGGCGCGACAACACGTGTTTGACGATGGCAAGTCCGAGGCCGGTGCCACCGCTGCTGCGGGTGCGGGCTTCGTCGACGCGGTAGAATCTTTCGGTTAAGCGTTTGACATGGTGCGGCGCTATGCCTTCACCATTATCGGTCACTGAAAACAACGCCTTTTGATGCTGCCGTTGCCAGCACACCTGAATTTCGCCGCCGGCTGGCGTGTATTTAATCGCGTTGGTAATGAGGTTAGAAAAAGCACTGCGTAGCTCTTCGGTAATGCCGGTGACCCGCAAATTAGCATCCACCTGAAATTGCAGCTGATGCTGTTTTTCGCGGTTTAAACTATTGGCTTCCTGCTCCAGCAAATGCAACATCGCCGGTACGTCAACCACTGCATCAAACTGTACCTTGGCGGCCGCTTCAATCCTGGATAAGGTCAACAGCTGTTGGACCAGCGCGTCCATCCGTTTGGTTTGTTCGAGCATCACGGTATGGGCTTTTTGCCAGATCGGCGGCGCTGGCATATTTTCAGCATCCATCACTTCCAGATAACCCTGCAATACCGTCAAAGGCGTACGCAGTTCATGCGACACGTTGGCGACGAAGTCTTTGCGGATTTGTTCTAACTGCTTGATTTGGGTTATATCGCGGATGATCAGCAGATACTGCTTCTCACCATATTGCAACACGCGGTATTCCAACGTCACTTCGTCGGACAGCGGCGACACCAGTTCAAGTGCGCTATCAAACTGTTTTTGCTGTAAAAATTGTTGGAACTCAGGGTTGCGAATGAGGTTATCGATGCGCTGATGTTCGTCCATCGGCCAGCGTAAACCGGCTAGCTGCTGGGCTAACTTGTTACACCAAATGATCGACCATTCGGAGGTTAATACAATAATAGCGTCGGGCAAAGCTTCGGCGCCGTCGCGAAAACGGCGGACCAGCAAGCGTAACTCTTTGTTTTTCTTGCGCGATTTGCGCTGACGATAATAAATGCCGTCAAACACCTGTTGCCAGCTGCCATCACCGGCTGGTGGCGACAACTTACGATCGCGCCACAGCCATTTATCCAGCATAAACAGATGCTTGTAATGCCAGCCGACCAATACCATCTGGTAAACCAGCAAAAATTCCAGCGTTAGATCAAACAACCAGCCCAGTAAACCGACCACCAACGCAATCGACACCAACCTGACCAGAATGGCCTGTTTTGAAAGTAGTAACCGCATAATACCTGCTTAGTATATACCCTACATCCTTGAAGATGCGGGGTATAGGCTTTGGCAAAAGCGCCACAACGGCTGTTATTTTACCGAAAAACGGTAGCCAGAACCACGTACAGTTTGCACTAACCGGTCATGTCCTGCGACCGATATCGCTTTGCGCAAGCGTCGGATATGCACATCGACCGTTCTATCTTCCACGTAAACATTGGTACCCCAGACGTGGTCCAGCAACTGCTCGCGGCTGTACACCCGTTCCGGATGGGTCATAAAGAAGTGCAATAATCGAAATTCGGTCGGTCCCATATCCAGTGGACTGTCTGAAGCAGTGACACGGTGCGACACTGGATCCAGCTTTAAGCCTTGTACATCAATCACTTCGTCTAAGCTGGTTGGGGCAACCCGGCGAATCACCGCTTTAATGCGGGCCATCAGCTCTTTGGGTGAAAACGGCTTGGTAACGTAATCGTCCGCGCCTACTTCCAGGCCACGGACTTTGTCTTCTTCTTCACCGCGGGCAGTGATCATAATGATCGGAATATTACGGGTCAGCTCGTGTTGCTTCATTTTTTTTGCAATTTGAATACCGCTGCCACCAGGCAGCATCCAGTCCAGCAACACTAAATCCGGATAAGGTTCCACCAGTTGATTAATCGCCGCATCAAAGTCACCGGCCACGCTGGCCTGATAACCATTTTGTTCCAGTACAAAGCACAACATATCGCGAATTGGTGCTTCATCTTCCACAATCAAAATTCTTCTCGACATATCCTGTCACCCGTAAGTACTGATCTGATAATCGCAGTATCCATGGCTATTATGACAATTTTATGAAAAAAACCAGCTTGTTTTCGAAGCTGTTTATTTCTGTGCACTGATTTGTCACATTCAATTGTCACTCCCATCTCCATTTTTCACGGCCACGCTTTGCAGTTCCATGACAGTTTAGTGAAGCTTTTTTGACGCACCCCGCTGCAAGCCCTGATTTGCATAAGCAACAGCGCACTGTCATCTGAACGTCGATTTTCTGTCATATAACAGTCACACCTCTCTTCTATCGTCTGCACAGTTTTCGATAACCCACAGCTTTAGACGGAGAACGTGATGGCTTTTGGTAAGATTTTAAAATTAAGCGCGATGACAACCGCAATGATGCTGGCTGGTTGTGGCGGTGGCGACATCGTCTTAAATACTGGCGCCGGTGCAACCCCAACCAATCCAACAACCCCGACTACACCGCCAGTCACTTCAGTGTGTCCGACCTTCGCAAAACTTGGTGCCAGTTTAGGTGGTGTGTCTAAACCAATTTGTGAAATTACCGGCACTTTAACTGCTGACGCTACTTTAACCGCCAATATCGCCTGGGCATTAAGCGGTAAAGTGACCGTCGGTAACGACAACGCCAATAGCGCAGTATTAAATATCGAAGCCGGCACCACCGTATTTGGTAAATCTGGTGCTGATTATCTGGTGGTTGCCCGTGGCTCACAAATTCGTGCCGTCGGTACCAGCGCCAGCCCAATCGTGTTTACCTCGGTGAATGACATGATTGGTTCGGTCACTGAAGATTCTGCCGCGCAATGGGGTGGTCTCGTGTTACTGGGTAAAGCACCAAGTAACAAGTGCGATCAAGCAGCTTTGGCTGGTTGTAAAATTGAAGCTGAAGGTAATGCCGGCCCCTACGGTGGCGACAAACCAGAAGATAACAGCGGTATTTTAAAATTTGTGCAGGTGAAATACGCCGGTTACGAAGTGATCACTGACAACGAATTAAACGGTATTACTTTCGCCGGTGTTGGTTCAGGCACTGTGGTTGACTACATTCAGGTTCACAATAACTTAGACGACGGCGTGGAATTCTTCGGCGGTACTGTCAATGCCAAACACGTAGTTTTAACCGGTAACCGCGATGACTCGTTAGACTGGGCTGATGGCTGGACCGGTAAAATGCAGCATCTGCTTATTCAGCACAGCAAAAATGACTCTAAAGCTAACCGTGGTATTGAAGCCGATAACCAATCATCAAACTTCTCTGCAACACCAGTCAGCAAACCAAAAATCTCTAACATGACCATCCTTGGCAATAACTACAAATCAGCCGACGCTGATTCGGAAGGTATTTTGCTACGCGCTGGTTCGGCCGGTGAAATTTATAACAGTATCGTCAAAGGCCCGGCGGGCATGGGCGAATGTCTGGAAATTGAAACTGAGCAATCGATACAGCAATCACAAAGTGGTGGTTTGCTGATGCGTAACTCAATCATTGATTGTAAAGAGCCGTTCAAAAACCCGAAAGACACCGCCGGTAACACCTTACTGGACGTGAAAGCCTGGTTCCTGGCACAAACTGGCAACATGGCAACTGATTCCCTGCTTGGCGGTTATATGCCAGCCAGCACTTCACCGGCGCTGAAAAACGGTTACAACGTGTCGAACTTTGTCGATTCATGGTTTGACGATGTCGATTACATCGGTGCTTTTGATGGTGTATCTGACTGGACCAAAGGCTGGACTTTTGGCCTACACCCTGCTTCAGCCATTGCTGCTTGCCCGGCGGGTACGTCAGAAGTTGCATCGTTAACCGGCAAACTGAACTGTGAACTCAAAGGCGACATCACCAGCAATGTGACCTTACTGGCTGGTGCGGACTACGTGTTAAACGGCCGCGTACGCATTGGTGTGGATAACACCACCGCTGCCACCTTAACAGTACAACCTGGCGTGACCGTGTATGGTCGTTCAGGTGCTGACTTCTTAGTGGTAACGCGCGGTTCAAAAATGAATGCTGAAGGTACTCAGCAAAACCCTATCACTTTCACTTCGCTGCAAGATGTGATTGGCGCGCCAACAGCGGCCGGTCAGTGGGGCGGCATGGTGTTACTGGGTAAAGCACCAAGCAACAAATGTGACCAGGCGAGCCTGGCGACTTGTAAAATCGAAGCTGAAGGCAACGCCGGCCCATACGGTGGCGCTGATGTAGCGGATAACTCTGGCGTGCTGAAGTACGTGCGGGTGAAACATGCAGGTTACGAAGTACTGCAGGATAACGAACTGAACGGGATCACCTTTGCCGGTGTTGGTTCAGGCACCACGGTCAGCCACATTCAGGTACACCAGAACCTGGATGACGGTATCGAGTTCTTCGGCGGTACGGTGAACGTGAAATACGTAGTCCTGACCAGTAACGGCGATGACTATGTCGACTGGGCTGACGGCTGGACCGGTAACGCGCAGTACATTCTGGCCAAACACGGTGCAGACAACAGCGAAGCCAACCGCGGTATCGAAGGTGACAACCAATCGTCTAAGTTTGATGCGACACCAATCTCCAACCCGACCATCGCCAACATGACGATTATCGGTAACACCTACAAATCTGCGGAAAAAGACTCTGAAGGCGTGTTGTTACGCGCAGGTTCAAACGGTCAGCTGCATAACTTCCTGATCACTGGCCCTGTCGGTATGGGTGAATGTCTGGAAATCGAAACCACGCAATCTCAGGCGTTAGCCGCTGCGGGTTCATTAATGATGACCCACTCAGTGATTGGCTGCCCGGAACCGTTTAAAGGTTCAGTCTCTGCAACAACCACGTTAAAACAATGGTTTGAAGCGCAGACCGGCAACAAAACTGCGGTGGATCAAGCCTCTGTGCTGAACGGTATCTTCACCATCGATACCACCTCGCCAAAAGATATGTCCACGGTGAACAGCTTCTTCAGTAAACCAACCACGGTTGGTGCTGTGGATGCCGCCAGCGACTGGACCAAAGGCTGGACTGTTGGTTTAACCCAATAACCTGCCCTGCCGCCGGCCTCAGCAGCCGGCGGCAATTTTTTATATAAGAAACAACAAGTCACGTATGTACCCGCTGTCGTTATTGCCAAAGATGCAACAGCCGCAGCCAAAGCAGACCAGCAAGAGCACAGGAATTAGTCACAATGAGCAGCAAGCAAAGTTTTGTATATAGTCGCGTGAACCGTGGTGTGCTTTTGGCGTTAGCCACCAGCGCTGCCGTAGCCTTCATGCCCGCCTCTGCCCAAGAAACGCTGGCCGTCGCGCCAGATGCCGCCCCAGATGCAGCAATTGCTGAACAAGTTGAACGGATCAGTGTATCCGGCAGATTATTAAGCTCCGCTGCAGCCACAGCCGAAGAGCGCCGCCAGCAACCTTATGTTGCTGAATTACTTGGTATTGAACAGATTTCCCGCGCCGGTGACAGCAATGCCGCTGCCGCTCTGCGCCGAGTCACTGGCCTGACGCTGGTGAAAGATAAATTTATTTACGTCCGTGGTCTGGGTGAACGTTATTCATCCACCTTATTAAATGGTGCTCAGGTGCCAAGCCCGGATCCAACCCGCAACGTAGTACCGCTGGATATGTTCCCGGCCGGCATTATCGAAAGTATGGTGGTACAAAAAGCCTTCTCGCCGGAACTGCCAGCCGCCTTTGGTGGTGGTAACGTCAATATCCGCACCGTCAGTATCCCACGCGAAGAAATCTTCAACTTCTCGGTGGGTGTTGGTTACAACAGTTTAAGTAATGACGATGGCCTGGATTACCGCGGTGGTGGTGACGATTGGCGTGGTAAAGATGATGGCAGCCGTGGTTTATCCACTGGCCTGCAGGATGCGCTAAATAAATACGGTTCGCTCGATGTGGTGAAAATCGCTCAGGGACTTGGTGGCATTACGCCAGAGAATCTGGTTGCCGCAGAAAAAATCAACCGCAACTTAGGTCTGGAACTGAACCGTGATTTAGACATCTACAACAAAAACATCGGCCCGGAGTACGATACCAGCCTGTCTTACGGCAACCGTTTTGATATCGGCAGCACCGTCTTTGGCGTGATGGCGGGTGTCAGCTACGACCAATCGTCAGAAAACTTTAAAGAGCAGGAACGGTATTATTCCATCAGCTCTGGCACAGAACTGACGCCGCTGAATCGTTACGATGATATTCGCGGCACTGAACACCAGGTAAAAATGTCTGGCATGCTGAACTTCGGTCTGGAATTTGACAGCAACCACCGCATTGAAACTTCGAGCATTTATTTAAGCGACACCAAAGATGAGATCAAAGTCAAAATTGGTGACTCGATTGAAACCATCAACGAAGCGCTGCGCGAAAACGAAGATTATTCGATTTTGTACGAAGAGCGCACCATGTTGACCAACCAGATCCGCGGTCGCCACACACTCGACTTTTTAAATGACTTAGCGTTGGACTGGCAATACACCGACGCGAAAGCCGAGCGCAACGCGCCAAGTGAAGTCGAATATCGTTATGTGCGCCAGCTAGACGAAAATGGCAGTTTACTCAACCGCACCATGCGCCGTAGCGACAACGCCGCCATTTACCAGTTTGGCCAGCTTGAAGACAACACTGAAAATGCCAGCTGGAACGCTAAATATCCAATGACCATTGGCTCGACCGAATATTCGTTCAGCACCGGTTACGCCTATTTTGAACGCCAGCGTACTGCCGGTACCAACCGTTTTAAACTGGATACCCGCGGTTTTAGCAACGACGAGTTAAGCCAATCATTTTCAAACATTTTCTCCGATGCCAATATCAGCAATCCAGCGAAACGCTTTTTACTGTCTGACGTTACGGCGCAGGCCGATGATTACGTGGCAGCGCAACAAGTTGATGCCGCTTATGTTGGGGTGGAAGCGACCTACGACATGACCTGGCGGGTGAATGCTGGTTTACGCTACGAAGATTTCCGCCAGATTTCAGTACCGTTAAACCCGGCCACCGGCGAAATTCAGGGTAATGTGGAAGATTTCCCACGTCAGGAAGACGATGTTTACCCGGCACTTGCTGTGACCTGGATGCAGTCGGAAGAAACCCAATATCGCTTCGGTTTTAGCGAAACTGTGGTGCGCCCGGACTTACGGGAAGTGACGCCGGTACTGTTTATTGACCCGATCACCGACTTTAAAGTCATCGGTTTTTCTGATCTGAAAAGCACCAGCATCAGCGCCTATGACCTGCGCTGGGAAAAGTACTTAGACAGCGGTAGCAACTACAGCCTGGGTTTGTTCTATAAAGACTTAACCAACCCGATTGAAGCGGTTGAATTAAAAGGCTCTGACGGTAACTTACTGATGTCATTCAGAAATGCCATCGGTGGTGAAGTGTACGGTGTCGAAGCCGAAGTGCTACAAAAACTGGATATGTTCGAAGGTGATTTCGGTAAGGCTTTGGATAACTTCTTTGTGGTCAGTAACTTCACCTACAGCGAGTCGGAAATCGAAATTGAATCGCTGGGCGAAACCAACCTGACCAACTTAGTGCGGCCATTAACTGGTCACTCGAAATACGTGGTGAATTTCCAATTAGGTTTTGACTCGGACAACGAAGACCACACTGCAACCTTAACTTACAACGTCTTTGGCAAACGCATCGCCTTCGCCGGCATCGACGGCAAAGACGACGCCTACGAGCAACCGTTCCACTCGCTGGACTTCACCTACTCGTACAACGTGTTTACCGATGGTTCGTTGAAGTTTTCAGCGAAAAACTTACTGAATCGTGATGTAGAGATTTTGCAACAAGGTGAAATTCTGCAACGCCGCGAGCAAGGCGTCAGTGTTGGCTTGAGTTTTAGCCAGAAGTTCTGATGTTGTTCTAGCGCAAATACCAAGCCCTGGTTGATGACCGGGGCTTTTTTTTGCCGATGCATTGTTCAAAAAGTAGGGCGTCACTCACCGCGTCAGCGGTAGTGCGCCGAATTTGAGGCTGTTTTTGATGATAAAACCATAAAACACAATACCGTAGCCTCGATAAGCGATACGCCATCGTAAACCATCGTCCAAAAAATCACCGGCACAACCTGTGTGATGGCGCTGCGCTTATCGCACCTACATGATTTTCTTGGGTGAATTTCTGCGTTGAATTTTGTGTTGAATTGCTGCGTTAAATGGTAGGTCCGATAAGCGAAGCGCCATCGGCCAGGGGTAATCAACCATCGTCAAAACATCACCAGCACGACCTGACCCTATACGTTTTTCTATTGGCTAAATTTTTTACTTATGATCAAACCAGCTGTTTGGTAACAGCGGTAGGAAAAGGGAGATCCCCCCTAAACTAAGTAAGCCGATAACCTGCAACCAATAAGTGAATGGCGTTTCGATAGATGAGTAATGTGTTCCTTTAAATGTAAATTCACCTAAGACAATTAAGTTGATAGCCCCGACAATAGCCGCTAAACCGACAATAATACCTAAAGCTATTAACCACTTAGGAGTGTCAGCAGATTTGCTAGCGTTCATGATTAACCGACCTATGGAACAATAAAGCAGGGGTCAGGTTACTCATTACTCTGCAACCCCATAACACCCGCTAGTGATATGATAGTGTCATCAATTTCTGACTTCACGAGCTTCGGCAGCTCTTTCGCTATAATTGCGTACAGTCTCCAAAACTCGGCCACCGTCCCCATATCAATAACGAGCGATGATTGCATTTCATTTCCAATCAGCTCTCGTCTGGCCTGCATAACTAACTTTGACAATAGTGGGTAACGCTTGATGAGAACTGAAAAATACGGGTGCGCAATCAACTCACTCAGTTCCTTAACAATTACCTTTTGTTCTTCGATATACATGTTCTTTGTCAATGCATCCTTTTTGAGTTGTTTCGACTCATGATCGAATGCGTTTAAGACGTTGAGAAAATACCGACGAACGAGTTCGAGCATTCGAAGACGGCCATTGTTTGATTCCCGACGGAAAGTATAGATCGTCGTTACATATGCAACTGCGACCGTTAGAATAATTGAGGCTGCCGGAATAATAATGTCTTTAGCTAATTCGTACATCTGAGCTCCTGATGCCTATCAGCATGCTTGCCAAAGCAGAAACCCCGCTAGTCTTCTAACACGATAATTAATGCTTCAAGCTAGCTTACTTCAAAGACTAGCAATCAACAACATACTGCGTAACTTGGAATGTAGAGAGTCAGGCCTTTTGCCTCACCTTAGCGACCAAGCATCCAGCAGGGTCAGCAAAGCCCAATTTCACCTCGTGCCACCACCATGCAAACCTATCGCCTGTCGGATGGCACGCTTCGCGTTTATCCGACCTAACATGCAATTGAGTTTTGCCAGAGGCGAAACGCTTTTAAAACCGGCCTTTTGCCGCCAGCAGAAAAACTAATGCCAAATGGCATTTGGAAAAAACAACCCTGTGTTGCCAAAGAAAGATCCCCGCATGTCACGCTAACCATTGTAAAATCGAACAAAGTCAAAAAGACAACATGTCCGTCAGAGCGAAAACTGACCGGCAACTGCTGGAGAAAACCATGCTTCGAATTTTCAACCTGCATCAGCAACGGTTACAGCGACTGGAATTACAACAGCTAGAAGACATTACACAAGCAATCTGGCTGGACTTACAAGAACCGGATACCGCTGAACGCCAGTTTATTACCGAGCGTTTTGGGCAGGAGTTAGCGCAGCGGCCGGAGCTGAATGATATCGAAGCATCAGCGCGTTTTTTTGAAGACGAAGACGGTCTGCATATTCACTCGTTGTTTTTCTATCAGGAAGAACTTGCCAGCACCACCACAGTAGCTTTTACCATTCGCGATGGCCGCTTGTTTACGTTGCGTGAGCGCGAGTTACCGGTGTTCCGGTTGTACCGGATGCGGGCGCGCAATCACTTGTTGTCGGTCGGCAATGCTTACGAGCTGCTACTCGATTTATTCGAAGTCAAAATTGAACAACTGGCCGACACCATCGAAGAAATTTCGTTGGCGCTTGAAGTCATCAGCCAGGTGATTTTAAAAGGTAAACAAAACGAAGCCTTTAAAACCAGTTTGTTACGGCTAACACAGCTGGAAGATATGAGCTGGAAAGTGCGACTCTGTCTGATGGATACGCAGCGTGCGATCGGCTTTTTACTGCGCAAAGCCCGCTTGCCGGTGGATCAGCTGGAGCAAGCACGAGATGTACTGCGCGACGTTGAATCGTTGTTGCCGCATAACGAATCGTTTTCGCAGCGGGTCAACTTTTTACTGCAGTCAGCGATGGGTTTTATCAATATCGAACAAAACCGCATTATCAAAATTTTCTCGGTGGTGTCGGTGATTTTCCTGCCGCCAACATTGGTCGCCAGCAGTTACGGCATGAACTTCCAACTGATGCCGGAGCTTAATTGGCAGTTTGGGTATCCGATGGCGATTGGCCTGATGCTGCTGGCAGGCCTGGCGCCTTATTTGTTTTTCAAACGAAAGGGCTGGCTGTAATTAAACGTCTGTACCGAAATTTCTGGGGTCAGAGTAGTACTCTGACCCCAGAAGTTTTTTCTGGCGTCATCACTTTTTTAAAATCACTTAAATATCAATCACATAAAATTTATTTTAAATTATTTCAGCGCTGTCATCTGCGTGTAACAAAAATATGCTGGCTAGCAAACCCCTGCTTTGTCTATATTCATGCAACAGACGTAAATAAGGGGTACACAATGAAAAAGACTTTAATCTATGCAGCTGCCGCCAGCCTGGTATTCGCCGTTACTGGTTGCGCCAATGTCGATAAAAATTATGCTTTTGTAGTGGATCAGGAACAACTGGATCAGCTGGAAAATTCCCAACGTAAGCAGCGTAATGTCGGCCATGTGGTGTGGGTGAATCCACCGCTGAAAAAAGTGGAAGTGGCAAAAGTTGCAACGGCAAATCCATCGTCACTTTAATGCTGATTAAACCCAAACCTTCATTACTGCGATTTCTCCAAATAAAAATCCCGTCTGCAATGACTACAAACGGGATTTTTTATTGCGCTCCGGCCGTTCAGCCAAGCTTAGAATTTATGTTCTATACCAATCGCGACATAGTCAGTATCAACTTTATTATCAAAATCGAAGCTGCTGTACCAAGCGAATAATTTGGTGTCTTTGCCAATTTTATAATCGGTACCCAAACTAAAACCTTCATGCTCTTCCAGTGTCTGGAACTGCGCTTTTAATTCATATTTGTCAATTGGATAGGCTACGTTTGCTAACCAGCCGTCTTCTTTTTTACCGGTCGCAACTGCTTCCTGCTGCACCAAACCAGCACCAACTTTCAGCTGGCCAGCCACTTTTACCTGACCGGTGAAACGCAGCGCGTCATAACCGTTCACTTCATTGTCCATCGCCACCGATGCAAACAGCTTCGTCTCTTTTAACGCGTCATCACCGTATAACAACGCGAACGACTGACCATCTTTGCCTTCCGTCGTGTCTTCCATAATATGGCTAACTAACACTGAAAAACCCTGAAATGACGGGCTGATGTAGGCCAGCGAATTATTCATCCGGTTCTCGCCTTTCCACAGTGTTTTAATATCTGCCTCAAAATCGTTAAATAAATCGACTTTACCTTGCGATAATTTTAGCGCGGTGTCGTTGCGACCAGCTTTAATGGTACCGAAACTGCCTTTTAAACCAATAAACTGATCACGACCTTTGATATTTTTCTCGTTAGCTTCGTCGGTCAGATCAACTTCCCATTCCAGCTGATACACCAACGACAACTCACCATCCAGCTCATAATCACCTTTAATGCCGAACCGCGAAGCATTGCTTTTTAATTCACTGAACGAACCGGCACCTTCATCGGAGCTTTGTGCCGTCACATTAATTTTACCGTACACCGTCAGCGGATCTGCCTGCAGCGGTAAAGCAACAGTCATGAACATAGCCAAAAGCAGAGTTTTCTTTGCAAACATAATTAAATCCTTCTCAGCATTGAGGAAAGTGATTCGACAGCTTAGACCCGTTCAGTATAACCGCTGTGGTCAAATGTCCAGATCATTGGTGACTAATTGGTGGCTACAGACGAAAATTCTCTCACTTATCACAGCTTTATGACTGGATGGTGTCGGTAATATTGCTTTATCGTTGCAGTTGGAAGGCTATTTTATGGCTGTTATATGACAGCAGTATGACAATCATTCATTGTCGTTCGGCGTAAGTCCCCATCCCCAGTTAAGTTGCGGTGCAATACGCATTAGCGCTTGGCAGGCGCCCGAAATGCACGGCATACCTTGTCTTTGGGTGTCAGGTCAAAATTCTGACCTGAAGCCAACAGTCTGGGGCGCTCTGCCAATGACACCGGCGACTGCGCCAAACTCAGTTCGGGCTGCGCCGTTGGATAGCCGATTTGCGCCAGATGCAGCATGCTGTGAAAAATCTGCGTGGTGCTGAATGGCTGCTGTCGGTTCAGGGCGATCTGCTGCGCTAATTGCGGATACTGCTGCCGGAACTGCTTAGAGCCCCACCACAACGCCGCTACCCGATAATCATATTCGGTGTGATGGCCATGGCCACTTTTACTGCATTCACCATCAAACAGATTTTCGCCGTGATCGGACACATATAAAAAACTGCTAATGGCGTCTTGCTGCTGCAACGATTGGATCAGCTTAAACAACAACTGATCGGTATAAACCACGGTATTGTCATAAGCGTTATTTAGCAGTTCTTTGTTAGCACGCTCATGCATGCCCACTGCCTGATGTTTGCCGGATGGCTGAAATAAATCAAAATTATCCGGATAACGGTCAGCATAACTAAAATGACTGCCCAGGGTATGCAGCACAATCAATTGTTTTTGCGCATTTTGCGCCAGAATGCGTTGCACAGCTTTGACCAGCACTTCGTCATAAAAACCAGCTTTTTTGTAACCAACCGGATTAAGATATTGCACCTGGTCGGCTTCAGCGGCATGCAGCGCGACCGAACTGTCGTGCACGCCAAGCGGACTTTGCGTGGACAACCAGGCGGTAGCAAAACCGGCCTCAGCAAAAGCCGCCACTAACGACTTTTCGGTCGAAAAATACTGCTGATCCAGTGCCGATTTGCGCGAAATAATCACCGGCACCGACATTCGCGTCCAGGACCATGGGCTCATCATATCGGTAAAACTGACCACATCCCCCAAACCAGCTAGCCTTGGCGTGGTCGCTCTGGCATAACCATTCAGTTGCAAGCGATCGGGCCGGAGCGTTTCCCCAATCACCAGTAGATAAATCTGCTTCGCCTTTGGGGCATGCGGCTGGCTGGCGCCAAATTGAAAACCGGCAACCTTTGCTGCAACTTCGGCCAGCGCCGCTTTTTGCACCCGAAACTCATTGGCAGCCAACAAGACATTTATCGGGTAACTCTGATGAAATAGATTATGACTATTGGGCAGCGGGCGCTGCGCCAACGCAGTTTCAGTGCTGTTGGCCTTTGGTTTTGGCGGATACAGCTGTTTGTATTGCAGTTCTTGTTGCCATAACCAGCCAACCAGCAACAGACTTACCGTCCATACCAGCGGCCGACCATAACTTAACCAGCGATATTGATGCACTTTAAATACCGCACTGGTCAGTACAAACAACAACATGATGCAAAGCACTGCCGGCAAAATCAACCAGCCAAGACCAGACAAATAACCGGCCGCTTCCGCCAGATCCGTTTCGGCAATAATCGCCATGGCATGGGCGTCGGTGACTTTATGATAAGTCGCAATATAAAACAGTTCTTGTGGGGCCAGTAACACCAGAGGAAACCAAGCCCAGATGGCACGATGCAGCTGTTTACTCAGCGTCAGTAGCAACGCCAAAAACAACAAAGTTGGTGTTATTGACCAACGCAGCCAATGCCCGAGCTTGGCCGGTTCTGGCCAGAGATAAAATTGCGGCGATAGCACCAGCAGCACTAACAATAAAAAACACAAAGGTGCGGTGATTGGGTGACTTAACAATGGTTTCATCGGACTTTTTCAGGCTCTTCTGGCAATGTGGCGCTACGTTTTGGCTGGCTGCGGGGTCGTTGCAGATGAATTTCAACGCAAATCAGCCTTTCACGATAAATTTTTTCTGCTGATAAATTCGGCACTTTTTTCAGCTTCACTCAAAAATTCAATTTGTTAGTTTGTACTCAACCTAAAGTGGTGCCAGGAACTGCCGCATTCATAGCATATTTCTTCAGATTTGCACTGGTATTTTGTCATATTTCTATAGTATGGTGCTTCGGTCTGTAATATTAAGGCCGGTACTTCAACCCGCGCTAACCCTGCATCATCAATGATTTTGGGTGTAAAAAGCGCATTCTGCTGTATACCCGCCGTCAAATCTAATCTGTAAGGAACCTAATTATGCTTGCCCAACCAGTCGTCTTAAGTAGCGAACAACACAAAGATTTGCATGTGTTAGCACAGTTCTCCTTAGAAAGCGTGAACGAGCGCCATGTTGCGCCATTGATGCTGCAGGAATTTGCTGCTGCCGCGCCGTTTTATCCAATTTTTTTCCTGCAGGCCAATGAAGACTTTGCGCCGGTAGCCGTGTTTGGTCTGAAAGAAGGTCAAAACCTGTTTGTTAAAGACAACCAATGGGAAGGTCCATACATCCCGGCTGGTATTCGCGCTTATCCATTCAGTCTGGCACAAGCTTCTGATGAGCAGTTGTTGTTATGTGTGAACGAACAATCGGATGTGATCAGCCGCACTGAAGGTCAGGCACTGTTTAATGCAGACAGCACGCCAACTGAATTCTTTGATGGTGTGAACAAATTCTTTAAAGACTATATCGATGCCAACGCGGTGAGCCGCAACATCATGGCGCAAATTAAAGAAATGGGTTTGTTAAAAGCCGATGGTCTGCAATACCGCGACATGGCTGGCAATGAACATCGTTTAAATGGCTTTTTTGTGATTGACCGCGAAAAATTCGAAGCACTGACTGACGAGCAATTCCTGACGCTGCGTAAATTCGGTGTGTTACAGGCTATTTACGCTCATTTCAGTTCACTGGATCGCATCGGTAGTTTGATCAACCGGATGCCAGTAGAAGCGCCAGCTGCTTAATATTTTCCAGCAACTTCAATGATTTCTGGAATCGACAGATCCTTAATTTCAAAAACGCCTCAGCTGAGGCGTTTTTTTATGGGTGCATGTTGATGGTTAGCACAAACGGGAACCTTGCTGCCTTTTGTACAGCAGATGATCGGCGCGGCTTAACAGATGCTCCAGCGACGGCCCTTGCGCCGGGGAGTAATGCACTGCTGCAACGCTAAACTGCAGTGGCCCTGGCCAGCCTTCCTGTTGTTGCAGCGTCAATGCGGACTGACGCATCCGATCAACGACCATTTCCGCCTGTTGCGCCGAACTATTGGCGACCAGCACTGCAAAAGAGTTATCGCTGAGCCGTCCTAACACGTCGCTACCGCGAAAGGTCTGACGTAATAGTCTGGAAAATCGCATCAACATCCGGTCGCCTTCTGCTTCGCCATAATGACGGTTTAAAGTGGAAAAATCGTCCAGATCAAAATACAGCAATACCGCCGGCAAACTCTGCCGCTCGCTGCTATTTAGTAGCAATCTGGCCATGGTTTCAAAACCACGCCGGTTCACCAGACCGGTTAAATCGTCGATAATCGCCAGCTGTCCGGCGGCCAGTTCTTGCTCGGTCAATAGCGCTAAGTCACGCAGCGCCGCCAGATCATCCGCGGCCACTTCACGCGGCACTTTGTCCATCAGACACAAAGTGGCAATTTTGCAGCCGTTAAAAGCCCGGATCGGCATGCCAATGTAACTGCGCACCCCTGCAGGCCCAACCACCAGCGGATTATCAAAAAAATATGGATGATGGCGGGTGTCCTGGATCACCAACGCATCTTCGCCCAAAATGGTATGGCCACAAAACGAACTAGACCTGGAAAACTCAGTTAGATCAACGCCTTGCCCCGCTAACACCCGCACATATTCCGCATCAACCAGATTCAGCAAGCACACCGGCATTTGTAATAATCGTCGACCTAAACGGGTAAGCCTTTGATATTGCTCACCGCCGCGCAGGTTTAACAATTGGGAAGCATGTAGGGTGGCAAGCCGCATTGGCTCATTATCAGGGATGGTGGCGTTATACATGGCGGTGACTCCTATGAATAAGACATCGGGTGTCACGCGTGCAATCAGGTCTTCCCGACAACTTACAGTAAAAACCACTGCAAAACTGACGCATGTCGTATTGTGACTGCAACTGCTTGCCAGAGGTTCAATCCTGTTACAAAGTTTCGGCGGCTTATCAGTCCAATCGAATGCAATAGTCGGGAAAAAACGGTGTCGCTGGCGCGATTGATGCGGCAGAATAACCATGGACAGGATGGGAATTGGCTGAGAATCACCAAAGATGCGACAAAACCCAATAAGATTCAACCGACCATCAACATTACAGGCCTTCACCGAGTCCTGTAAAAATTTCCTGCTGCCAGGCTGCTTATTGCCGGTACTGTGGTTATGTTTGAGCGCATGCAGCACAACGCCAAGAGTCACACTCCTGCCAGAAACCGGGGCGGTTTTGACCCAACCAGAAAATTTTCAACTTTGGTATCTGCAACTTCAGACGAAAAACACGACGGCGCAATTCGCAGAATGTCAGCATGTACTGAACCGTCAGACAAAACCAACCGACCACAGCCTGCAACAACTGGCCTGCGCGCTGCAGCTATTACCACAATCACTGCCTGCTGCAACCAAATCGCAGGTGTTAGCCTGGTATCAACGCGGGCTTGACTCAGTGGTTCGCTCACAACTCACGTATGGAAAATGGCAACAACACCATCCCGATTTTAATTTGCAATTGCAGTTGCCGACTGACGAAAGTGGCTTGCCTTTTACCCGTTATACCCAAGTGTCAGATTTAGTATTTCGCGAGACCTGGATAGCCCCGGCAGCGCCAAACCCACAAGCTGTCGGACTGGTGTTAGCAGCAGAGCGTGCTCATAGCAAATTGGGATCAGATCAGAATTACCCGCGCGAAGGTATTTTTCGCGCAGTGACAGTGCTGGTGACACAACTGCAATTTGATCAACAAGGGAAGCTGGTAATCACCTTGCAAGGCTATTATCTGACTGACCCAAAATCAGTATTGTTTAGCAAGCAATCTTACCCGCTGCAATACGATAGCGCCACGGCCTACCTGCTGTTGCTGCGCGAAGCCAGCATTGATCAGGCGGAATGGACAGCCTTATTTGACGGCAATAACAGCAGTTACGACTTTGGCATTTACAGCATTGCGCCTTTGTCTGGTAGTAAAATTCCGGTTCTGATGATCCACGGCCTGCATTCCAGCCCGATGATTTGGCTGCGACTAAGCCATGCCATTTATGCCGATCCAGAACTTTCCGCCCGCTATCAGATTTGGCATGCATTTTACCCAACCGGCGCGCCGCCGTTTTTTAATGCGATGCGACTGCGGGCGCAGGTGGATGAACTGCGTTTACGTTTGCAACAGCAACTGGCGATGCCAGAAGATTTACCGATGGTGCTAATTGGCCACAGTATGGGCGGTATTATCGCGAAAACATTTGTGGTCGACCCTGAGTATCGGTTATGGGATCAAACTTTTATTCGTCGGCCCGAACAACTGCCGCGCGACCATCGCGACTTTATGCGCTATCAGGACGTGTTTATCTTTAAACCCCGTCCATATATACAATCGGTATTCTTTTTGGATACGCCGCATCATGGCGCCGAAATGGCCGAAAGCTGGTACAGCCGTCTTGCCAGCGCCTGGATCCGATTACCCAGTATTTTCAGTGATTTAAATCGTAGAGTTTTTAAACGGTTATCTTATGATCTAGTGACCCCGCAGATGAAACCTTATCTGCAAAACGACGGCCCCACTAGCGTGGATGTGCTATCGCCCCAACATCCACTGCTACGCGAAATCGCCAAACTCCCGTATCAAAAACAGGTCTATTCCATCGTCGGCAGTACCAGCACGCCCTTTTGTTACAACGAAAAAAGCTGCGCGCAACTCAACGACTCCGTCGTCCCCTTTTTCAGCGCCCACCAAAGTCAGGCGCAAGAGCAAATTATCGTGTTGTCAGAACACAATTCATACCAATCGCCGGACGCCATCGCCTTTATCCTGCAAAAACTTCGAGAACAAATATCGGTAAAATAACCTTTGGGGTCAGAGTAGTACTCTGACCCCAAAAGTTTGGCTGACCGGCAATGTTGGTTTTCTGGCATTAAAATTGCCGTCATTTTCATGGCAAAGACAAATGAAAATTGACTTCCTAAAGGAGATTCGGGTGCTTAAAAAAACCGGTGGTTCACGCAAGTTCATCATATTACTGCTGGTATCAGTGCTTGGTAGTACCACACTGATGGCAGAACCGGCCTATTGGTTCCGATGGGAAAGTAAATTGAATGGCAAGATGATTTGCAGACAGCTATCGCCGGGGGAAGGCTGGCAACAACATGCCGGCCCTTTTTATGATGCGCAGTGTCGCAACCTGGTGCCGAAAATTGGTGCTGCAAGCATATAAAGACAAATCGCAGCACATTCAACAGCTAACGTCGGTTGATGCGCTACGAAGCGATTTACGGCCACCACCAACTAATTGGTGATATCAGTCGTCGCTATTTTGCCCGATGTCGCAGCCACAAAGGCCTCTAACGCAATCGCTGCTACTTTTTGTAACTTCTCGCTGGAAGCACCTGTGGTGGCTTGAATGGACATACCATGCAACTGCACCCCAATAAAACAAGCCAGTGCAGCACAATCGACATCCGCCGCAAACTCACCTTCAGCCTTGGCGCGCTCCAATCTTTGTTGCAATTGCAATTCGCCACTGCGGCGTTTTTCAATCAGGACCTGTTTGACGCTGTTAGCATTGTCGCTACAACTCAAGGCGCCCTGCACCATTAAACAGCCTTTGGGCAAACTAGGATCGCTACTGGCCGCTGCGCCGCCAAATAACATTTGCTCTGCCATCAAATAGGCCGTTGGTTGCATCAAAGCCGGCTGAAAAAAACCACAAGGACGGTTTTCATACAGCTCAATCGCTTTTAAAAACAGCTGCTCTTTGTTACCAAAAGCGGCATATAAACTGGGTTTATTGATGCCCATAGCTTCGGTTAAATCTGGCAACGACGTTCCTTCGTAACCTTTTTCCCAAAACACTTCGAGGGCTTTTTGCAAAGCTTTGTCGACGTCAAAAGCACGTGGCCGACCAATAGTGCTGGTGTTTCCCGTCATCTTCTGCGCTCCAAAATAAAACCACACCCGATATAGGGTAATCTATGACGCACACAGAGTAATCACCTTTGCAAGCCTTGTAAAGCACAATATACCTACCGAACGGTACACAATTATTGCCAAAATTCTTCTGGTGCAACAAATCCGCAGCTTCGAGCAACCTCTTCGTTACTGGCAAAAAACCTTTGGGGTCAGAGTACTACTCTGACCCCAAAGGTTTTCACGCGCACCCGTTTTATAGTTTTTTACCATGCGGTACAAAAAAAGGTTGACCTTGCTCGCGAAATCTATATATTTACCAACCAGTACAAAATACCAATCGGTACATAACGCAGCACTCATCAGTGATTGCTGTCAGCAGACACCAAAGAAGGGACAATTGCTATGCGCAAAACACCAACTGTAAGAACCTTTTTATTAGCCAGCATCGCCGCAGTTGTGCTTGCCGCATGTAGTCAACCAGAAGCAGCCGGCGCTGGTGCTGCACCCACAGCGCCAACGGTTGACGTTGCCACAGTAGTGGAACAACGCATTACCGAATGGGACGAATTTACCGGCCGCTTACAGGCCCCTGAAACTGTAGCGTTAATGCCACGGGTGTCGGGCTACCTTGATAAAGTGTTCTTCACTGAAGGCGCTTTAGTTAAAGCCGGTGACCTGTTATTCCAGATTGATGATCGCGCCTTACAAGCCGACGTCAGTCGCCTAAAAGCTGAACTGCAAAGTGCGGTCAGCCAACAAAAATTAGCCAACAGCGACTATCAGCGCGCGGAACAGCTGCGTAGCCAAAAAGCCATTGCCGAAGAAGTGTTGGATGCCCGTCGCGCCCGCAAAGATCAAAGTGCTTCGCAGGTAGCTGCCGTCAAAGCAGCGCTAACCAAAGCCGAACTGGATTTATCGCATACGCAAGTACGAGCGCCAATTTCTGGCCGGGTATCGAATGCGTTAATCACCGCCGGTAACTATGTGCAAGCCGGTCAAAGCCAACTCACCAGCATTGTGTCCACCGAGCGGATGTACGCCTACTTTGATGCCGATGAACAAACTTACCTGAAATACGTCCAACTCGCGGCCAGCGGTAAACGTGGTGACAGCCGTAATGAAGCCAGTCCGGTGCTGATGGCATTAAGTTCAGACAGCGACTATCGCTTTTCGGGCTCACTGGATTTCCTGGATAACAGCATCAACCCACAAACCGGCACCATTCGTGCCCGCGCCGTATTTAGTAACGACGATAACAGCTTGATCCCAGGTTTATTTGCCAAAATCAAACTGGTCGGCAGCGCCAGCTACAACGGTATTCTGATTGACGACAAAGCCGTTGGCACTGACTTAAACAACAAGTTTGTGTTGGTGGTTGATGACAAACAACAGCTGCAATACCGCCCAGTCACTTTAGGTGAAAAAGTCGGTGGTCTGCGGATTGTCACCTCGGGCTTAAAAGCCACTGAAACTATTGTCGTTAATGGTTTACAGCGCGTTCGTCCAACCATGCAGGTCACGCCGAACACGGTAAAAATGGCCAGTGCCGAGCAGTTAGTGTCATTACAACAGCAACAGCAAATGCTGGATGAGCAAACTGTCAGTACTGCCGCAGGCAAAAACACCACCGCAGCCATCGTTGATGCCGCACTTGAAACCGTCAGCAGCCAAAGCGCACCACGCGGCTAAGCCAACTAGCTAAGCCACGTAGTTAAGAAAGAAGGGACAAATCATGCTTTCACAATTTTTTATCAGAAGACCGATATTTGCCGCCGTGCTGTCGCTGCTGTTTTTAATCAGCGGCGCCATTGCAGTGTGGCAATTACCGATCACCGAATATCCGGAAGTAGTACCACCAACAGTAGTGGTCACTGCGAACTATCCGGGCGCTAACCCAAAAGTCATCGCCGATACTGTTGCTTCGCCGTTAGAGCAAGAAATTAACGGTGTCGAGAATATGTTGTATATGTCATCACAAGCCACTTCGGATGGCCGGATGACCTTAACCATTACTTTTGCCATTGGTACCGATGTCGACCGCGCGCAAACCCAGGTACAAAGCCGGGTTGATCGCGCCAAGCCAAGATTGCCGCAAGAAGTGCAGCGCCTTGGGATCGTCACCGAAAAATCCTCACCGGATTTAACCATGGTAGTGCATTTAACTTCGCCGGATGACCGATACGACATGTTGTATCTGTCGAACTATGCGGCGCAAAACGTCAAAGACGAATTAGCCCGGATTGAAGGTGTTGGCGCGGTACGGTTATTTGGTGCCGGTGAATACAGCCTGCGGGTGTGGCTGGATCCGAATAAAGTGTCAGCGTTACAACTGACACCACAAGATATCGTTGCGGCCATCCGCTCGCAAAACCAACAAGCTGCAGCCGGTAGCCTTGGCGCACAGCCGTCAGGTACCAGCGACTTTCAGTTACTGATCAACGTCAAAGGCCGCTTAAGTTCGGTCGAAGAGTTTGAACAAATCATTGTAAAAGTGGGGGCAGAAGGTCAAATCAGCCGCTTAAAAGATGTGGCACGGTTGGAATTAGGTGCCAGCACTTATGCGCTGAAATCACTTTTGGATAATAAAGACGCAGTGGCCATTCCGGTGTTTCAGGCCTCAGGTTCAAACGCTATTCAAATCTCTGATGACGTACGCGCAAAAATGGCCGAACTTTCAAAAAGTTTCCCCCAAGGTTTAAGTTACGACATCGTGTACGACCCAACAGTATTTGTCCGTGGCTCGATTGCAGCAGTGGTAAAAACTTTGCTGGAAGCGATTTTACTCGTGGTGCTGGTGGTGGTGCTGTTCCTGCAAACCTGGCGCGCCTCGATTATTCCATTGGTCGCCGTGCCGGTGTCGCTGGTCGGTACCTTTGCCTTTATGCACTTGATGGGCTTTTCATTAAACGCGCTGTCACTGTTTGGTTTGGTATTGGCAATTGGTATCGTCGTCGATGACGCCATCGTCGTGGTTGAAAACGTTGAACGGAATATCGCTGATGGATTATCGCCATTAGCAGCCACTCAAAAAGCGATGAAAGAAGTGACAGGCCCAATTGTCGCCACCACTTTAGTACTTGCTGCGGTCTTTATTCCAACTGCCTTTATGACCGGTTTAACTGGCCAGTTTTATAAGCAGTTTGCGCTGACCATCACTATTTCGACTTTTATCTCGGCGATTAACTCGTTGACGTTAAGCCCTGCCCTGTCGGCACTGTTGTTAAAAGCGCATGACGCACCAAAAGACAAATTAACCCGGGTGATGGATAAAGCCTTAGGCGGCTGGTTATTCAACCCGTTTAACCGTTTGTTTAATAAAGCGTCCCTTGGTTATGGCCTGCTGGTGCGAAAAGTCATTCGCTTTGGTGCTGTGGTCGGCATTATTTATATCGGCATGTTGGGTTTAACCGCTGGTTTGTTCCACAGCACGCCAACCGGTTATGTACCTGGTCAGGATAAACAATACCTGGTGGCGTTTGCGCAACTCCCGGACGCATCATCGCTGGATCGTACTGAAGCGGTGATTAAAGAGATGTCACGCATCGCGCTGGAACACCCTGGGGTTTCGAACTCAGTTGCTTTCCCAGGCCTTAGCATCAACGGTTTTACCAATAGTCCAAATAGCGGCATCGTGTTTACCCCGCTGAAAGACTTTGACGAACGTCAAAGCCCGGAATTATCTGCTAACGCTATAGCAGCTGACTTAAACGCCAAGTTTGCTGGTATTCAAGGCGCCTTTATTGCCATCTTCCCACCACCACCGGTGCAGGGTTTAGGGACAATCGGTGGTTTCCGGTTACAAATTCAGGACCGCGCTAACTTAGGTTATGTTGAACTGGCCAATATCACTCAACAAGTGATGATGAAAGCCTGGCAAACCCCGGAATTAGCAGGCGTGTTCTCTAGCTATCAGGTGAATGTACCGCAACTGGATTTAGACGTCGATCGCACCAAAGCGCTGGCGCAAGGCGTGTCGTTAGATACCGTGTTCCAGACGTTACAGGGTTATTTAGGGACAACTTATGCCAATGACTTCAACCAGTTTGGCCGTACTTATCAGGTGAATGTGCAAGCCGATGAAGCCTTTAGGCAGGATCCGGCGCAGATCTCCGCACTAAAAGTGGCGAATAATCAAGGCGAAATGATCCCGCTGGGCTCGTTCATTAAGGTATCGCATAGCGCAGGTCCGGATCGGGTGATGCACTACAACGGTTACACCACTGCTGAAATTAACGGTGGCCCTGCCCCAGGTTTTAGCTCAGGTGAAGCGCAGGCAGCGATTGAGAAAATTCTGGCCGAAACCCTGCCAGCCGGTATGACCTACGAGTGGACTGAGCTTTCATATCAGCAAATTCTGGCCGGTAACGCCGAATATCTGGTGTTCCCACTGGTCGTGCTGCTGGTGTTTATGGTGCTGGCCGCGCAATACGAGAGTTTAAGTCTGCCACTGGCAATCATCTTAATTGTACCGATGACCTTGTTATCAGCCATCAGCGGTGTGCTGCTGTACGGCGGTGATAACAACATCTTCACCCAGATTGGTTTGATAGTGCTCGTCGGGCTCGCCACCAAAAATGCCATCCTGATGGTCGAATTTGCCAAGGAAAAACAAGACCATGGCATGAAAGCGCTGGACGCCATTTTAGAAGCTGCACGACTGCGGTTACGGCCAATTCTGATGACCTCGATCGCCTTTATTATGGGTGTGGTACCGATGGTGTTCTCGACTGGTGCCGGTTCAGAAATGCGTCAGGCAATGGGTGTGGCGGTATTCGCCGGCATGATTGGGGTGACGATTTTTGGTCTGATTTTAACGCCACTGTTTTACTACGCCTTATCCAAACGCGGTGAGCGTAAGGCGGCTGCTGCTACGACAACACCAGCTGCGATTGAAGGAGCGACTCATGGTTAATTTATTCAACACAGCTGCCAAAGCGGCAACGAATACAACAGCAACGCAATACAAATCAACCTTACGGCTAAGCCTGCTTGCCATTGCGCTGACCGGTTTAATTGGTTGCACTGTTGGCACTGATTATCAGGCGCCAACCAAGTTAAGCGAGAGCCTGAATATGCCGCAGCTGGCACCAGCCGCTGCTGCGCACGATAACCAGCAATTGACGTCATGGTGGCAACGCTTTGCCGATGTGGAATTAAACCGCTTAATCGACACTGCGCTGACCAACAATCAGACGCTGGCAGCCGCACAAGCGAACGTTGACCGCGCTTATGCGGTGTTTGCTGACAGTGACGACAATCATCTGCCTAAAGCCATTCCAAGCTTGGGTTATTCAGCCAATGCCACGCCAGCGGAAGTGTCGGCAACCGGTGAAAAGCAGGCAACCGGTGAGCGCGTGACCAGTCGGCAGTTTCAAACCGGGGTGGGTTTAAGTTGGGATCTAGATTTATTCGGCAAAATCAAACGTGCCAGTGAAGCAGCTTTAGCTGATGCCCAAGGTGCTGAATTTGCCTGGCGTGACGCGCAGCTGACGTTGGTGGCGCAAGTGGCGCAGAGCTTTGGCGATTATCGCGGCGCAGCTTTGCGCCTGCAGGTGGCTTCACAAAATTTGGCCAATTTGCAACAAACCACCCAATTAATCAGTGCCAGACGGGATGCCGGCATGGCATCCGATCTGGAGCTGTCACGCGTTAAGGCCCAGACTTTTGCCGTTGAAACCACGCTACCAGATTTTCAGCTGGCCAAACGCCGGGCTGAACTGACGTTAGCAGCACTGCTTGGCAGCTCGGTGGAAGCGTTAGCGCTTGATAATTCAGCGTTTAATCTGCCTGAGCTGAAAACCCCACAAGCGGTAGCCAAGGTGACTGAACAGTTGCAGCAACGACCCGATGTGGCGATTGCCGAACGACGCTTAGCCGCCAGCACCGCTTATATTGGTGTGGCCAAGGCCGATTTATATCCGTCGCTGTCGGTGAGTGGTTTTCTCGGTTTTCTGGCGTCCCCCGATTTAGCAGTCGGCAGCGCGCAAAAAGCCTGGTCGGTCGCGCCCACCTTAAGTTGGCAAGGTGCCGACTGGAGCTCGGTGCAGGCGCAAATTAAAGCCGCCAACGCCGATGAACAAGCGGCTTTAGCCACATTTCGCCAAACGGTGTTAAGCGCCTTAAGCGATATGCAACTCAGTCTCGACAGCTACAACTTAAGCCGTCGCCAGCAGCTGATTCAGCAACAACAGCTCGCTGCCACCGAACAGGCGGTGAGTTTGTCGCAAGCACGTTTTAATGCCGGTAACGCTGATTTTCTGGAGTTATTGGACGCCCAACGTGAATTGCTGGCAGCCCGCGATCAACAAGCCCGGTTGACGCAGCAAAACTTCAGCCGGTTGGTTGATATTTACCGCAGCTTTGGTGGTGCGGTACTAGAAGGGTAAAGAGAGGGTAAAAGTTCCTGCTTGGGAAAACTCTTTGTGGCATCAAAACCCCGACGCGGCCTGTCCCCCGCGCGAGGTTGTCGCAGAGGGTTTTCCCTTTTTTATTTTCAGCATATACCCAAAATCATTGAAGATGCCGGTATACATTAGTTTGGAGGCGGCACGACCGACGACAACAACCCCTGCTCACGATATTGATCCAACAGTTGCTGGAACACACCGGCACTGGCTTGTTGTGCAATAAAGGCATTTAACTGCTGTTGGTGTGCGGCACTTACTGACGGACCATACATGCAGTGAATGGGATAACTGGTTAACACCTGGGTTTTAAAATCGGTCAGCCGCAACATATATAAGGCTTCGGTATCCGATAACACCACGGTATCGAGCTCGCCGCGCAGTAACCGAATAGCATTGGTGGCAGGCGTCACACTGTCGACCCGCAGTAGCTGCCCGGTATTAAACATGGGTTGTAATTTCGGATAAACATAACCCAAAGTGGTGCCGACAGTGCCTTTGCTACGCTTGGTAAAATCTTCTAAATCCAGATAACTACGGCGGCTGATAATCAGATCCTGAAATACCAATAACGGCGGACTCCAGGTGAGGCCGGGATCGGGATACCACTCAGGGCTGGCGCGACAATAAATATCGGCATGACCGTCAAGTAAAAAATCGGCCAGTCGTTTACGTGGCATCGCCACCATGTCTAATTTGACGCCAAGCTCGTTGGCAAGAAGTTGATAGATATCCGGCATAAAACCCGCAGCTACTTTACCCTGCTGCAAAATCACCGCCGGTGGACTGTTAAAGTCACCATAAATTGCCCGCAACGATGCTGCCGACAATTCAAAACTCAATAAAAATACCCAGCAAAAACGAAGTTTCAATGGATCCGTGCCTCACTGCTTTCCGGCGACAACTCTGGGTTGGCTGAGGCTATTGTAGTCTTCAGAGATTATATTGTCTGCTGTAATGATGCTGGACGGGCCTGACGGCGGTATGTTGGATGCACTAAATAAGGTGCTGCGACCTGATAACGTTGACTGAAAAAGTCCAGCACCGAATCGGCAGTTAACCGGCGGTACGGCAGTTGATGACGGATCACCACGGCATCAGCCAGTTGTTGCAGCATGTCGTTCAGGGTTAAACCTTGTGGTTTGGCAATCTGATACACCCCAAACAAATAATTCAACGCCATCACTGCATAAGAACAATCACCACGACGGTTAATTAATTGCAGTTCGTGCAATCTGATGCCGAGGTCGCGAATTTTTTGCAGGCGTTGATATTCTTGCATGATGAGGAGTCCTTAATAACTGCTGATACTTAGTTATCGGACGGACTCTCTAATTCTTGAACTTCTAATTTAGAGCTGCAGCTTGAAAATTGAACAGCAAAAAGCGTATCTTCAAGAAATGACTATACTGCTCATGGGTTTAGCAACTGACGAGGACTAGCGTGAATGTCGATAAAATTAGTGGTATTAACCGAAAACCGACCGCATGAACGACGCGTGGCGCTGGTGCCACAGGTAGCAAGTAAACTCTCCGCCCTTGGCTTAGATATCTGGATCCAGCAGGATGCCGGATTAGCCAGTCGAATTCCTGATCAGGCGTATCTCGACGCCAGTGCCACCCCGCCGCTGCAAATCGTCGCATCCCTTGCCGAATTACTGCAACTGGCCAATATCGTATTAGCAGTCCAACCGCCCGCTGCCGAAACGCTAAAACTGCTGGCGCCTGGCACCATTGTGCTGTGTTTTGTTTATGCGCAGCGTGAGCCGGAACTGGTCAAATTGATGCGTGATTTACAGCTCACCTGTTTTGCGATGGAACTGGTGCCACGCATTAGCCGGGCGCAGGCGATGGATGCTTTATCATCGCAGGCAGCATTAGCCGGTTATTACGGCGCGTTGTTGGGGGCCACCACGCTTGCACGCATTCTGCCGATGATGACGACTGCAGTCGGCTCGATTCGCCCGGCCAAATGTTTGGTGATGGGGCTTGGCGTCGCCGGTTTGCAAGCGCTTGCCACAGCGCGGCGACTGGGTGCGGTGACCGAAGGTTATGACGTGCGTCCTGACACCAAAGAGCAGGCCGAATCTTTGGGCGCAAAGTTTGTTGATACCGGCGTTGATGGCCGCGGCGAAGGCGGTTACGCCCGTGAACTGACCATTGATGAGCAACAAAAAATTCAGGCGGTGCTGACCAAACATATTCAGCAAGCCGATTTGATTATTACGACCGCCGCTATTCCCGGCCGCCCTTCGCCGAAACTGATCAGCAAAACGCAGGTTGATGGCATGAAAAATGGTGCAGTGATTGTCGATTTAGCGGCTGATGGTGGCGGCAACTGCGACTACAGTGTGCCGGGCGAAACGGTGCACATTGGCCAAGTGACGATTGCGGCACCTTTTAATGTGCCGTCATTGCTGGCCGAGCATGCTTCCGAACTCTACGCAAAAAACCTATTGAATCTCATCGGGTTATTTATCAAAGACGCGGCGATCAACTTAGACTGGGACGATGAAATCCTGGCCAAAACCGTGCTGACTCACCAAGGCGAGATTAAAAACGCCGCTGCAAAAACTTTAGTGGAGGGCTAACAAATGGATTCTCAAATCTTCGACTATCAAACCATGGTGCTGACCGGTTTTGTCGCTTTATATATTTTTATGCTGGCCGCTTTTGCCGGTTTTGAAATTATTGGCCGGGTGCCAGCTATTTTGCATACGCCTTTGATGTCGGGCTCGAATTTTATTCACGGCATTGTGGTGGTCGGCGCCTTGTGGGCTTTATTAAACGCCAGCAATCTGACGCAGCAAATCATTGGTTTTGTTGGCGTGTTACTTGGCGCCGGTAATGCCGCCGGCGGTTATGTGGTGACCGAGCGCATGCTGGACATGTTTAAACCCTCCACCAACACCAAGTCGAAGGAGTAGGTTTATGCAGGTCGCCTTCATTATCGATAGCAGTTATTTTATCGCCGCTTTTTTGTTTATTTATGGTTTGAAACAGATGTCGTCCCCCCGCAGTGCCCGCGCCGGGATAGTGCTGGCCGGTGTGGGGATGGTGATCGCCGTGCTGGCGAGTTTTTTATATAGCCTGGACGTGCGGCCGGAAGCCAAACCGATGCTACAAACCAATATGCTGCTGGCATTTGTGGCGCTGAGTATTGGTTTAGGTTGGGCCTGGTGGAGCGGTAAAAAAGTCGCGATGACCGCGATGCCGCAAATGGTTGCGCTGTACAACGGTATGGGCGGCGGCGCGGCGGCGGCTATTGCGGCGATTGAACTAAGCGGTTATCAGACCCACGGCAGTATTTCGTTATTGTTGGCGGTGCTGGGAGGGTTGATTGGTGCGGTGTCGCTGTCAGGTTCACTGATTGCCTGGGCCAAACTGGATGGGCGGATCAATAAAACCCTACGTCTGGCCGGTTTACAACTGATCAACGGTACTTTGCTGCTGGCGTTGGGTGGCATCGCCATTTATATCGTCTGGCAAGGTGGACAGGTATCGCAAGGACTGTTTTTAGCCTTTTTTGCGTTGGCGCTGCTGTACGGCGTGATGATGACGATGCCGATTGGCGGCGCCGATATGCCGGTGGTGATTTCGCTGTATAACGCTTTTACCGGTTTAGCCGTTGGTTTTGAAGGTTATGTGCTGAATAACCCGGCGCTGATGATTGCCGGGATGGTGGTCGGTTCAGCCGGAACTATGTTGACGCTGTTGATGGCCAAAGCGATGAACCGTTCAGTGCGCAATGTGCTGTTTTCCAACTTTGGCGCAGCAGTCGATGACTCGGCGCAAACCATCAGCGGTAGCCAAAAACCAATCGAAGCCAGCGACGCTGCCATCAATATGCGTTACGCCGGTAAAGTGATTATCGCCCCGGGTTATGGCCTGGCGGTGGCACAAGCGCAGCACAAACTGTTTGAATTTGTTGAATTATTACAAGATGCCGGGGTGGAAGTGAAATTCGCTATTCACCCGGTGGCTGGCCGGATGCCAGGTCATATGAACGTGTTGCTGGCCGAAGCTGGTGTGCCTTATGATTTGATTTTTGATATGGAAGAAATTAATTCCGAATTTAAAGAAGCAGACGTCGCGATTGTGATTGGCGCCAACGACACCGTCAATCCAGCGGCCCGCAGCAATAAATCCTCACCGATTTACGGTATGCCAGTGCTGAATGTCGATCAGGCGAGACAGGTATATGTGATTAAACGCGGCCAGGGTAAAGGTTATTCCGGCGTCGAAAACGAACTATTTTTCGCCGACAACTGCCAGCTAATTTACGGCGACGCACAAAAAGTATTAGCGGCGATGTTGCAGGCGGTGAAAAACCTCGAATCCAGCTAAATGTTAATAGCGGGGTCAGAGTCAAACTTCTGGGGTCAGAGTACTACTCTGACCCCAAAGATCTCACTTTGCTTGCCGATGCAGATTCAACTCGCGGCTTTGTTCTTTACTCAGTTCCACCACCATGGTGCCGGAGAGTTGATCTTGCAGCGCCAGCTTTTGTTTAAAACGTACCCAGAGCCAGAAATTACCGACCCCACCCAGTGCCGTAACCACCCGGATTAGCGCTTGCTTGAGCGTCACCGGCTGGCCATTTTGTTGCAGTAACAATAACCGCCAGGCGCGCATGCCGAGTGTCTGCCCCGCTTTACACCAGAAATACAGATAAAACCAAAACACCCAGACCACCAGATACAGCTGAAACCATAACGCATGCCGTTGAATATAATCGGCACTGTCCTGGTAACCGACCAACGAAATCAACCCGGTTTTTTCCAGCACGGCAACGGCGGCCAGTGCCAGCGTCATCGCGAACATCAATAGCGCTACAACAATTAGTGCGTCATAAACAATAGCCGCCAGACGGCGAATCAGACCAGCACGCGGAGCTTCAGCAAACATAGGGGATCTCTTGAATAATCAACGACAACATCAGCATAAGCGCAGTTTAGCATGTCTGGCTGCATATCAAACAGCCTGCCAGACAGCAGGTTAGACAACAACAGCCTGCCGCAATTGCTGTGCCCGAAACCTGGCCGGCGAAATTCCCACCAACAAGTCAAACTGATCACGCAGCGCCTGCGCTGTGCCAAAACCACATAAAGTAGCAATTTGTTCAACGCTGGTATTTGAAGTCGCCAGCAAAGTTTTCGCGTGCTCAACTCTGGCATTCAGCAACCACTGCTTCGGGCTTTGCCCAAAACTAGCTTTAAATTTGCGGTCAAAACTGCGCCGGCTCATATGCACCAACACCGCCAGTTCATCCATCTGCAATGGCTGCTGCAAATGTTGCAGCGCATAATCCTGCACCAGCCCTAATGCCGGATCGGGTTTGCCGAGCGGCAACTCGATAAATTGCTGCTGACCGCCATCACGCTGCCCCGGGATCACCAACCGGCGCGCCGCCTGATTCGCCCGCGCCGCACCAAAATCTTCTTTGATCAGTTGCAGCGATAAATCCAGACAAGCCGCACTACCGGCCGAAGTAAAAATCCGCCCCGCCTGCACATAAAGCCGGTCGACTTTCAGATCCACTTGCGGGAACAACTGCGCAAAAAGTTCAGCATATTTCCAGTGCGTGGTCGCCGCTTTGCCATCCAGTAAACCAGCATGCGCCAGCAAAAAAGCCCCAGAGCAGAAACTCACCAACCGCGCACCACGCGCCGCAGCTTGTTGTAAAGCTTGCAGCAATTGCGGATCTGGCTGTTCACTGAGCCGCCGCCAGCCCGGGATCACGATGGTATCCGCCTCTGCCAATATCCGCATGTCATCCGCAGTTTCCAGCCAGGTGCCACCATTCATCTGAATACGCAAACCATCCAGCCCTGCCACCCGGCATTGATACCAGGGCGAGTCGGCCGTGCGATGGCCGGCAAAAACATCAATAGCAGCGCCGTATTCCAGCATCGACAAACCGTGATAAGCGCACACCACTAGCTGATGCTCGGGTCTGGCGTGTTCGTTGGCGGCGGCTTGCTGCTTTTCGTTGCTTTCAATTGCAGAAATAGGTGTGAACATTCTGGCTGGTTTCTTGGCTTTATTGGCGGATCAGCCAATGGTAGCAAACATCGGCAACTGTTCAAATAGCCATGTTGTTCCAGAACCCACAGCAATCTTGCTGCTTTGTTTTTTCAAGGAGATATTTGATGTCGATAGTTGCAACTTTAGCCACCACTCCTTCAGCCGTGCTGACTACACCAGCCGCACCGGCTGCAATTGCTACCGCACATTTTGCCGCCAAACTGACCTTTGAAACCGATTGCTCCGACGTCTTCAGCGCGCTAGCCAACGGCGCCAACGATTTTATTTTGCTCGACGTCCGCTCCGAAGCGGCTTTTATACAACAGCACGCCAAAGGCGCGCAAAACCTGCCGCACCGCGACATCAACGCCGAACGGATGGCGTTATTCCCTGGAGGCAAAACTTTTGTGGTGTACTGCGCAGGCCCGCATTGCAATGGCGCCGATCAGGCCGCCTACAAAATTGCCAAACTTGGTTATCCGGTGAAACTGATGATTGGCGGCATCACCGGCTGGGCCGACGAAGGTTTGCCATTTGCGCAAGGCGACAACGTTGCAACACCTGAAGCGGCAACGCCGGAAACTGCAGCTCCGGAAACGGCCAGCCAAGCGATTTCCTGCGGATGTTGATGCCTGAGCTTTTAAAAACGCCGTGGCAGATAAGGCCAGCAACACTGGCCGATCTGCCGACTGTGCACCAACAGATGCAACAACTGGCAGCGTTTGAAGGTTATCTGGCAGATTTTCGCGTCACAGCGGCCGACTTAGCAACACGTGGTTTTAGCGGCGCACCACAGTTCGACCTGCTGGTCGCCTGTAATAACCAGCAACTCTGCGGTTATGCGGTGTTGGTGTACCAGCCATTTACATACGACCTGACTCCGGTCGCCACCTTAAAAGAGCTATATGTTGCAGCCGATTATCGTGGCAGCGGCGCCGGTCAGGCACTGTTTCAAGCTGCAGTACAAACAGCCCGCAACAAAGGAGCCAACCGCCTGAACTGGCTGGTTTTAAAGCACAACCTGCCCGCGCAGCAGTTTTACCAGCAACAAGGCGGCCACCCGTCCAAAGACTGGATTCGCTTTGAGAAAAACCTGTAGCCCGCAGGTTTTGACTAACACAACCAGCCTCAACACCAGTTTTTGCCGAAAAAACACGCAATCAATTGCTGGCGTTGAGATTTTACTTGCGAAGCCAACCAAGCTTTGTATAATCAGCCCTGTTTACTCCGCAAGACCTCTCAATGCCTGGGTGGCGAAATCGGTAGACGCAGCGGATTCAAAATGCAAAGCGTCTAAAAAAGTGGTAGACATAACTCGTTGAAACGTCTACAGTTCAACAGTTATTAAAAATGCAGATCACATGCAAAGATTTGCAAAGTTCTAAAGCATGTCCCCTATGCCTAGGTGGCGAAATCGGTAGACGCAGCGGATTCAAAATGCAACGTGTCAACGATGAATTTAGGCGTAAGTTGTTGATTAGTAAGTAGATAAAAAGACTGTTCAGGTAAACCGAGCTTGTAAAGTCTTGTAAAGTTTTAGAAATGCCCTCTCAAATGCCTGAGTGGCGAAATCGGTAGACGCAGTGGATTCAAAATCCACCGTTAGAAATAACGTGCCGGTTCGAGTCCGGCCTCAGGCACCAACAACCTTTCCACATGAAATAAACTAACAACCTTTTACTTCATCAATTCTTCTATTCCTCTATATATTATTTTTTACCCCTTTATGGTATTAAATATCTGTTTTCATTGATCATGGCTTAATAAATAGCCTAGCAATTACTATCACATACTGAGACGTTTTCATGAATATTCTTCAATACGAGTCAAAAATTTGGGCTACAGCGGATCTATTACGTGGCTGCGGTATCAAAGAATCCGAATGGCCATCCTTTATGATGCCATTCTTTGCACTCGTTATGATTGAAAGCCGATTGGTGCGTATGTTTGATGACCTTAAAAAGGAGATTGGTGAAGAAGCATTTGCAAAAATTCACAAAGATGACCTTTACGACCTAATCAAAGACAAAGGCCAGGGCTATAACATTTTCATTTTTGAAAAGTCACAAGCGTTGATAGACATCTGCAAAAACGATAAGTCATTTGAGATTGACTTCGATGCATACCTGAAAGGTTTTGATGGCGAAACCAAGGACTTGCTCGGCGTTGATACCACAGAGGGCGAGAAATTCCTCGACATGAAAGGTGTGATAACTAAGCTGAAGGCCAAAAAGGTACTGTTTAGCTACACCAAGCTATGGGCTGATATTGATCTTAAACCTTTCAACAACTCCGAAATTACCACGCTGGAAGAACACATTAAACGCAAGTGGGCGGACATTTCTGCCGAAACCGCTGGGGAACAATATACCCCAGATGATGTAATCGCGCTGATTGCCGAAATCATCGCATCAAAAATCGAAGAGTCAGACACGCTGCTCAAAATTTACGACTGCACCTGCGGTGGCGGAAATATGTTGTTTGGGGTTGAAGATCGCATCAACCAGAAATTCAAGCGACTTACTCAGACTTATGGGCAGGACTGGAATGATGCTCTTTATGCTCTTGCTAAGATTGAAAGCCGCTTCCGCCCTGACTCCAAGATCGAACATGGTAATACGCTTGTCGATGACAAATTTGATAATGAAGAGTTCGATGTCGTCGTCGCCAACCCACCTTATGGTGTGAGTTGGAAAGGGTATCAAAAAGATATAGAGAACGACAAAACGGGGCGCTTCAGATATTTGCCCTCCATCTCAGATGGACAACTGCTATTTATGCAGCATCTCATCTCAAAGCTTGACGCCGTTGGCATGGGAGTAGTGGTTCATAATGGCTCGACCCTGTTCAGTGGTGATGCAGGCTCTGCTGAAAGCAATATCCGTAAATGGATGCTCGATAGCGACATTGTCGAAGCGGTAATCCAACTACCCACTGATGAATTCTTCAATACAGGGATTTATACCTATCTTTGGGTACTCAATAAGAACAAGCAGACATCTCAAAAGAACAAAGTGATGCTGATTAATGCCAGCGAAAAATTTAAGCCGCTAAGAAAGAGCAAAGGCTCAAAACGTAAAGAAGTAGACGAAGTTAGTCGCTTAGAAATTGTCTCTACGTTGTCTGCCTTTCAGGACAATGATTATGCTCGCGTTTTTGACAAAGAGTTTTTCTACTTCAACAAACAAGCCATTATGCTCACCAACGTTGATGAGCGGGGCTGCACCTTTGAAGCGCATTTGCCGTTTAAGGAAGACAAGTTCGGCGACATGAAACGCGTAAGTTCAATCGAATTGGTGCCCCTCAAAATTACGCAGGGTGACATTGAACTGACTGAATTCAGCATCACGAAATACGATGCGAGCCAATACGTCTCGTTGGACAATTATTGCTCCGAGGTCATCAAGCCTCAAGTTTCCCAACTCGATTACAAAGAGCAGCCCTTGCTTATCACAACGGCTGACGCCAACTACTCTTACGACGCCGATCAGGAAACTCTGACCAAAGAAGCAGGAGGCATCCAAGAAGCGCTAGGTTGCGGCAAGATTGTCGTAAGCGCCAGTTACAAAAAGGCCACCAAGAAACTGACCGAGCGCATTGAAATCAGCGTGGAACTGACGGCGGACTATCAAAAGGACTTCGAGATCATCCCCTTCCACAAAGACCCAGCAGCTAATCAAGTCGCCATCGAAGCCTTTATGACGCATTACGTCAGCAAGCCGTTTGTGTATCTAGAAAACGTGGTCGGTGTGGAGCTGAATTTCAACAAAATTTTCTACAAACCCGAAACGCTGGACCCCGTGAGCAAGATTGCGACAGAAATTGCGGCCTTGGATAAGGCATTGCAAGCACTTGAAGCGGAGTTGTCGCTATGAGTGCGACGAAGGCCGAACGCTATACTGCGTATAAGGACTGTGGTGCAGCATGGATGGGGAAAATTCCGGAGCATTGGAAATTTGTTCGTGTTAAAGATTTAATCTCAAAGATAACAAGCGGAGTAACTCCGCGAGGTGGCGCGGAAAGCTATGTAGACGCTGGAATTCCATTTCTCCGTAGTCAGAACGTCCACAACGATGGCCTACGCCTAGAGGATGTTTCCTTTATTTCGGAAAGTACTCATAAGGAAATGATTAACTCTCAGGTTAAGCCGGGCGATATCGTTTTCAATATAACGGGGGCATCTATAGCTAGAACTTGTATCGTCCCTGAGGCAATTAAAACGGCAAATATTAGTCAACATATTGCATTGCTGAGACCGAGAAAATTAAATGATACAAAATTCATTTCATATTACCTTCAGTCTCAGCTTGTCAAAGACTACGTATACCTTACTCAAAGTGGTGCGTCGAAAGAAGCATTCAATCATGGGCAAATGAAGTGCATCCCCGTGTCGCTACCCACTCGCCCAGAACAAACCGCAATCGCAGACTTTCTCGACACCAAAACCTCCCAGATTGATAGGAAGATAGACTTGCTCAGTCAAAAAGCAACACATTACCGTAAGCTCAAACAATCGCTCATCAACGAAACCGTAACCCGCGGTTTTGATAGATCCGTGCCTATGAAAGATAGCGGCGTAGAGTGGATTGGGAAGGTACCGGAGCATTGGGCAGTCAGACGTATAAATGATATTGCAATCCAAAACAAAACAAAAAACATCAACCTTTTCGAGACAAATCTACTCTCGCTGAGTTATGGTCGAATTATTCGTAAGGACTTTAATACAAGCTTCGGATTGCTGCCTGAATCGTTTGAAACATACCAGGTAGTGAATGAGGGCACAGTAATTTTGAGACTGACTGACTTGCAAAATGACCAACGAAGCCTACGTGTTGGTCTAGCGAGTGAGCGAGGCATCATTACTTCAGCCTATCTTGGTTTGGTTTTTAATCGTTCGATAAACTCGAATTTCGCCTACTACCTGCTGCACCTCTATGATCTAGCTAAGGTGTTCTACTGGTTTGGTGGAGGGCTACGTTCAACGATGCGTTTTGACGATATTAAAGTCATTCCATTTGTCATTCCTCCTGTGGATGAACAAGAGGTTATTGCTCACTATCTCGATGAAAAATCCACTCAAATAGATCGCATCGTCAAAGCGATAAACAACCAAATAGACAAATTGAAAGACATGCGCAAGGCGCTGATCAACGATGTGGTGACCGGAAAAATAAAAGTAACGAGTCAAAGGTTCTCAATATGAACGAACTCCATTTGCAAGACAAATTCCTGATTCCGTTCTTTCGGGAGGGCTTGGGCTACAAGGAAGTCAAAGCCAATACGGTCACCCAGTCGCTGATTATTGAAGAAGACTTGCAAGCGTTTATTGCCGAGAGCTCGCTCAACCAAAAACCCTATGAGGCTTTGCTGAAGAAATACAAAGGCGACAAAAAGGCTTTGTTGAAAGACCTAATGACTTTGATTGCTGAGCGAATTGCCAGTAGCCGCAACATGGCGCTGTTCATCAACGCCAACAAGTCGATTACCTTGCAAGGCATTAAGCTGCATCTTTTTTACACTAGTGACAGTGTGATTCACGGTAACGCCTTATTTGATGAGAATATTTTCTCGGTGGTGCAAGAGCTGCCGTATAAGTTTAACCATCAAGGCGCACAGATTTTTTCGTTCCGCCCTGATCTGGTGTTGTTTGTGAATGGCATTTATCTTGGCTACAGCGAATTAAAAAGTAACTACACCAGCCAGAGCGCAAGTAAGAACGGGCGCGGCAAGGTGTTGAAAGATTATTTTGAAGCGGTGAAGGTGTTTCACCAACACATCGACAGTAATGCCATGCTGAGCGACAAAGAAAAGCAAAGTGTGCGTAAAGATTTTCTCAAAATTTTCGAGAGCGCCATTCATATCACCACCACCGACATTGGTGAAACCTATGTTATCCGCACCATTGCTGATTACTTCGATGAGATATTGGCCACCTGTCGCGAGGGCAAATTCGACCGCGAAGAAATAGAAAAAAAAGCCCACAGCGTATTCAAGCTCTACCCCTTGCTAAAACCCGATGCGGAAAAGAAGGACAAACTCAAAGAATTGTTTGCCACTTTGTACGGCAAGCTCATGATCGAGAAAGAAATCCTGTATTACAACTTCATCGAGCGTGACGTCTATGTCAATAAAGGGGTGAAGGAGGTAAAAGACCAAACTGGCAATTTGATCTCACCACGCCCGAAGCAGAAATTCGGCACCGACAAGATCATGGCCAAGATCGACGAGTTTTTGGCGCACGAGCAAGAATCAGACTATTTTGAGAAGCTGTTGGAAAAGCAGTTGGTGGGGGTATCAGAGGCCAAGAAAAAGGAGCTGCTGGAAAAGCGTAGGGCCTACTCCAACAACAAGAATGTTTATTCATTGCTAATGCAGTATGCAGCAGGGTTTGGCAAATCCAATATCATCGGCTGGACGGCTTTGCAGTTGAAGGATTTGCGCCGCCCCGATAGCGACGGTAAAACACAGTATGTTTATGACAAAATCATGATTGTGGTGGATCGCCTGCAACTGCGTAGCCAAATAGATTCACTCATGTTGAACATGAACATCGACAAGCGCATGGTGGTTGAGGCGACCAACAAGAAGACCTTTCAAGCGGCGCTGGCGTCCGACACTCGATTGGTGATCGTTAATTTGCAGAAGTTTGGCGCGGTGCGCGAAATGCTCGACTCGGATGTGCTGAAAAAGCTGGCGGGAATGCGTATTGTGTTCTTGATTGACGAGATTCATCGATCAAACAGTGGCGACCAGCATGAAGAGATGGTGAGCATTTTTGATGAGCTGCAGAGCCCGTTTGACGGAGAGGCTTACGCCGGAAAAGCCGCCAAGAAGAACTTGATCATCGGTTTTACCGCCACACCAGATGACCACACCTTGGCTCGCTTTGGGGAATTTAGTGGTTACGCTGAAAGCGAGAAACTCTGGAGACCCTTCGATAGTTACACCATGAAGGAAGCTATTGAGGATGGCTTTATCCTCAACCCGCTGAAAAATATTGTGCCTGTCGCCTCTAAGATGCTCTTTGATCTGCCCGCGAATCCTCTCGAAGGATTTACCGAGAAAGAGTACAAGGACGCGCAGAAAAAGCAGGTTTATGAAAACCGGGATCGTATTGATGCTATTGCCAAGTACGTGGCAGACCTATTGGTTAAGGACGTGTACCGTCAAATAAGAGGTACAGGCAAAGCGATGCTGGCCGTTTATTCAATTAAGGCGGCGATTGCTTACCAAAGCGCAGTCACGAGACATTTTAAGGCATTGGTTAAAGAACCAAAGTATCAGAAGTATGCTGACGCCCCAATTCATGTGGTGTACTCCAGTGGCCAAGACGAACAAAGTGCCACCGGCCTTAATAGTGGTTTGACCGAAGAGAAGGTGCTGGAGAGTTTTGCACTTAGTAAAAATGGGTTGATAATCGTTGTCGCTAAGTTGCAGACGGGCTTCGATGAAAAGAAGTTGCATACCTTGTTCTTAGATAAAGAAATCAAGGGCATCAGTGCCATTCAAACTATTTCGCGCGTGAATCGTACGAGTAAATACAAGAATGATTGCAAAATTGTAGATTTTTCCTACAACAATGTAAATGTCCAAAACATCAAAGATGCCTTTGAGCATTTCTCTGATGTGGTTGTAAGTGACTTTGATCCTTTTGGCGACAAAAAAGTATTGGACTTATTGCTGACCGAATCGAAGAAGTCTGATACCTATGACAAATTCTTCGCTGTATTCATGGGTATCTACAAGGACTCGGCCAAGCGCGATGAACCAGAGAGTTATTTGGATTTTGAAAGCAGTTTAAAGAAATACATTGACGCTAACCCGCAGCGTACAGCCGACACCAAAGCTAAGGCGACCCAGTATTTCAGCATTCTCAACCGCATTGAGTATGTAATTGAGTTAGATGAAAAGTACAGCGAACCGAGCTTTTTATTTTTCTGGCGCAAGTTCAATACGCTCTACAACATGCTGCATCGAAGCGAGGACATCAAAGACCCGATTGAGGTCTACTTTGATAACCAGATTGGCATCGTTGAAGTAATCGCCGAAGAATCTAAAAAGAAGAAGAAAAAGCCAACAGAGATTGTCCAGGGGACTCCACCTGGGTCTGGTGGACAGTTTGATATTTTGGCCATCATAGCAGCCCGCAACGAACAGGAAGCTAAGACAGGAACTTTGATCAAGGATTTTGAAGCCAAGATCATTGATTTCTTCAGCTACGTACGTGAGTCCAGCGAAGGTGAGCGATTAACCGTTAAAATAAAGTCCCATATTTCTGAAAACGAGATTTATGATGATTTTGCGAAAATATATCGTCGGTATAAAGCATTGTATCGTTCGAAAGTTGGTGACTATTTCTTCAAGGAGACTGAAGACCTAGTAGCAAAGTTGTGTGATGATTTTGAACGCATAGTGAGGATTTCAGGACCTGAGCATTTTGTAGCATCAGCTGTTGAATGGGTTACAAGTCAATTAGGGGGGGAATCAAAATGGGTTCAAATCACAGAATTTGTTGCGTACAAGCTTGCAGACTCAAAAAATCAAATTAAGGATGATTCATTAAATGATCTGGCGGTTGAACTCAGCGTTTCAGTGGACGACCTTCATATAGTATTAATGTCACTTGACTCGATGAATAAACCTCTAATTTCAAGAAAGTTTTATCGAGTTCAGAATGGGACTCGCATAGAAATCAAACTTAATGAAATTCAAGAAAAATTGGAAATGGTTCAGAGTAATGATGGCTTAAACTTAGATTCACCAGACTGGATTGAATGGGCTGATTCTGTTGAAGTCGCCTGGGGTAGGGAAAGCTAATATGAGCCTAAGGACATATGTAAGAGACTTTCTCTCTGCTTTACCAGAAGCATTGGTCTATATTCAAAATTGTTCAGATGCAAAATTCGAAAAAAATGTAACAGCACTTCTACTTGAAGCTATCACTTCGTTAGAACAGCAGCGGAATTATTATAAAGGTGCGAAAGAAGAGCAGATGACTGGGACGCTGTTAGGTTTTTTTCACCGCTATGGGATTAGAGCTAATAGTCAGACAAATAGTAATGGTCACGTGGATGTTTTTGTATATAAGATTGGATCTCCACAATTAGTGATCTGTATTGAAGCCAAAATCTGGGGCGGTTCTAAACGTCATACCACCTCAGATATGGCACAGATTATGAGATACACCTCAGGTCGTTACCCATTTGCTTATCTTTTGGTTTATGTTCGAGGCAAGGACATCAGTAAGCGTATGGAGTTGCTAAAGAAACGTCTCGACTTACGTAGACCACATAATCAGACGTCTAATTGTGACGACTTGCCAAACTCACCATGGGCACTTAAAAGTGAGCATAAACATGTGTCAGGAAAGAATGTTACTTTATATCACGTTGGCGTAAATATGTGTACTTTATAGCCACCTTTAGAATTACTTTTCATACTTGTTTAAATCATAAAAATTTGTGTGATTTGGCTAATGAAAGGTGGCTCCTAAGGCTTTTGCTTTTTTTTTTACTTTCCAAATTAGCTTTATTCGCTAACTGTCTTGATATAGGCATGGGTCTCGTAGTAACTACAAAAATTCCCCTCCCACACCGGATAGATGTCTAACCCTTCCTCTATCCGGTAATACCCGTATAAGGTCTGAAACACTCCCGCCTGAAAGTCAAAATCCAAGTCTTTAGCCAGTTCAACATCTTGCCCTTGGCCGACATATTTAAAGTCGGTGATGTAGGCAAAGTGCCACTTATCACCTTTGCGAAATAACATGATCTCAACCGGATGGTAGCCACCCTTTTCTGCACTGTAGTCTGGATCTCTGAAATTCATGGTGACTGTTCTGCTGTTGCTCAGGTCATGGTCTTTGAGTAACTCAATCAGGTGGTTTACCAGTGTGCTACTGACAGGCAAAGCAAGGCCCTCGTACTGAATACGCATCGTTAAATTCCTCTAGTGGTGTTAGTTAAATATGTGGGAGTTGGTTTGTTGCAAGCTGCTGAAGTTATCAAGGCCGATGATCACATGGTCCAGTATGTTGATATCCATCACCTTGGCGGCTTCACAGACCCGCTTGGTAAAATTAATGTCTGCCTGGCTGGGCTGAGATTTGCCTGATGGGTGGTTATGAATCAGCAGCACGGCTTTAAGATTCAGAATAATGGCGGTACGCAGTATCTCTGCCGGACGCATATAGACTGAATCAGAGCTCCCTGTTGCCACCACTTCATAACAGTTAATGTCATGTTGGTTGGTCAGGTTGACGACAATAAACTGCTCCTTGGTTTCGTGTTTTAGGTAATCAAAGAGTTTGGCCACAACTTCTGGCTCAGTAACGGATTGCCCAATAATGTTGCATTCCACTTCCTTAAAGCGATACTTCACATCAATTTCACGTAGGGTTGCCATAAAGCCTCCTAAAGATATAAAAAGGCCGGAACTGATGTCCGGCCTGTGGTGGTATGGAATAGATTGCACATTACGCTTTGGCTGGTTCTGCTTTGCTGGTGCGTCTTACCTTCGGTGCTTTGGGTGGTGATACCTGTAAAATCTGCTGGTCTAACTCACCACGTTCGACCGCCTGAATGATGATGCCTATCACCTCCAGTAATTTGTCTTTTGGCCCCACATCAATGGCCGTTTTACCCTTAGCCAGCTCCATAGTTTTTAACCCCACCTTGATTTCAAAGTAGTAGTGGTTATCACTGTCGTAATACCAAGGTCGGACGGCTTTGCGCTTTCTGACGATTTTGCGCTCACCCGTTTCAGGGTCTTTGATGCTTTTGTCCTTAAACGCTTCAAAGGCTTGGTTTTGTAACATGCACTGCGCCATGGCCAGCTGTTCATCCAGCTTTTCAATCAGCTTCATACGCTTGCCTAAAATCGGTGGCTTCGGCTCGATTTTTGGACGGTCGATCACCTTGAGAGAACTCAATAATGTAGTCATAGATACCTCGGGGGTTTGGTTAATCAGAGCCTAGTGGACAAAGCCAATGGTTCTGTTGGGTTGCTTGCGGTTGTTTTCGCCTTTCAGCAGCTCTAGTGCCGAAGTGCGATGGTTTTGCTTGGGTTGAAACATCATGCGACGAGCAAGGATTGCAAAATCGCCTGGGGTCAGTAGCTTGAGCTGAGCAAGTACGCTAAGCTCTTCATCTGCCAGCGTTTTAACGCTCAGAGAACGCTTATACAGAGCTATCACTTGCGGTGCAGTCAAGTAGTCACAGTCGAGCTTAAAATCGAATCTACGCAGTACAGCTTTGTCTAAAAGCGTCTCGTAGTTTGTTGCTGCGAACAGCGGCTGAGTAAAGCATTCCATCTGAGCCAGCAGCTCGTTGACGAGCGTCAGTTCATGGTGTGATTTCAGTCGCTCCCTGCTGGTGAGCAGGCTGTCTACTTCATCGAGCAGCAGTATTTTCTGTTCGTGGTGGGCGGTTTCAAATAACCGTGCCACCTGCTTTTCACTATCTCCCACGTATTTACTTAAGATGTCCGAACACTTCACCCGAAACAGATCATGGTCGTTCTGCTCAGCCAGATAATGTGCAAAGGCGGTTTTGCCCGTTCCAGGCGGTCCACACAGAAGCACCCGTACGGGCTGTTGGTGTTCCACCGCATAGGCGATTTCGTTCAGCACCTCTGGCCCTTGCTTCAGGTTCAGCAAGGTCGGGTCGAATGCCATTTGTTGTTTGTACGTCAGGCCATCTTTCCACAGCATACAAGCCCGTAATGTCCCTTCCACTACATCACCAATCACTTGCTGCGCTTCTTTGCTGGCAAGGGCCATGGTGTTGGCGATATAGCCTGCATTTTGCAATATAGCGGGGGTAAGGCTTGGCGTATTGACCAGTGACTTGGCGTATTTCTCGCTGACCGATAAACCCTTAAACGACTGCTTGGCAATCGACAATAGGGTTTTCTTATCCGGCTGGCGCACCTCTTCGCAGAGCTTAAAGCGCCTGATATAGCTGTTCTCCAGCTCGTAGACATGATTGGTGATCCAGATACAAGGCACTTCGGATTGCTCTATCATCCGGTGTAATGTCTCTTTACTGTAACCCCCATCAGCCTGACGAAACAGGCTTTCACATTCGTCTATCAATAAGATGGCATCCGATGACCCCGCCAGTAGGCGCTGCAACAAGGCCAAGTGTTCAAGACGCTGACCACTGGCATTTTTGGCACTGAACTCGTTGCTGGGCTTACCTTCATCCATTTTCAGGTTGCGCACTTCAAACAGTATGCGGCCACTATAGTTAGCCAAGGTTCGCGCTAACTCGGTTTTGCCGTTGCCTGCATCACCATAGAGTAAAATGCTGACCCCCTCATGCTGCTCTGCACAGGAATGCAAAAGGTAGTGACTTAACAGGTCGGTATTCACATGCGGGAAGTGTTTGAGCCTAAACTTTGGCTCAGGGCTTGGGTGCAGCATGGTATGCAACAGCATCTCTTTGCTAAGCACCTCTTCACGCATCAGAGTTTGTAACATGGGGCGTGGTATGCCCATGGTATGAATTTCACCACAGTCATAACCTTCTAAAAACAGCCCCTGAGCCACTAATACCATTAAATACTCCAGCGCTTCAGCACGGTTTAACCCTGCTTGCTGGGCGATAAGGTCAGTAAAATCTTGCTCTAGCAGGGTGAGTTCAGTCGCCTGAACCAAGTGGTGTAGCCCTGTATTGGCGTTGTGTACCAGCACGAATTCAATCACCTTGGCCATGGTGTCTGGCACCCCAAACAGACCACACAAATTCAGGCAGTTCTGCTGCACCAGCTTGGTTTGAGCTGGGTAGCGGTCAACTGTATTGAGCAGGCCCAACAGTTCAGAATGGCTACGCTGGACTTGCCCCAATTCTCGCCTGCAAATAATGCGATTCACCGTAGATGGGGTTAATACCTCTTCGTCGTGCTGCTCCAGCAGTTCATTCACAATAAGCATGGCAAACTGCGCCGCCAGATAAGGGCTTTGCTGCGCAGCATTGGACGCGCGGCGGCTCATGGCTTGCTCCGATAACTTAAGTTTGATGCTGCCTTTTGCATAAACTGGTGGTCGCGTTTGTCGTAAATGGTGGTGGTACTGATATCCGCGTGGCCTGCCATTTGACGCACGGTATTGAGGTCCACATTCTGCTCTAACAGCTGGGTAATAAACGTGCGCCGTAAGTCATGCGGGGAAGCGTTCTTAACGCCAATCAGTTCCAGCTTTTGCTTAATCAACCGATAGATGGTGGACACATTCATGCTGTCCACGGGCTTTACACTGCCATTGGCATAGACAGAGCACAGCAAATAGCCGATGTCTTTACCCCGAAAGCGCGACCAAGAAGTGAAGTATTCTTGTGTCCATGGCGGTAAAAACAGGGTTCTGCTTTTATTACCCTTGCCACTTCGCACAAACAAGGTCTGTGCCTGGCGGTTGTAATCTGCAAGCTCTAGCGCTGCCAGCTCACTGCGACGAAGACCAGTACCCAGCAGCAGCGCAAACACCAACTGATTACGAATGCCAATCGGTGACATATCATCCCGCAGCAAGTAAAACAGCTTTTCAACCTGCTTCACGGTTAAGGGGTTGCCCTGATGCTGACCATGCTTAACCTGTGTAATGGTTTCTAAGTGCGCAGACTGTTGCTGCTCTGCCAGGTCTGTCAGAACGGCCACTTTAACGATGCCACGAATAGCAATAATGGCCCTATTTATAGAGCGAGCTGACCAGCCTGCATGAGTCAGCACAGAGCGAATATGCAGCGCCTGCTGATAATCCACTTGATGCAGTCGCTCAGCTCGTTCTTCTTCCGGCCAGTTCATCAGCTTGCCAACGCTATTAAGCTGAGACGCTATAGAACGCTGACTATTGGGCGACAAACGGCTGATATACAGCGCATACGGGCTAGCTGTAGACATAGCGTATCTCCGGTGTGTTTTGTATGTAATTGAGTCTTAAAGGGGGGAACACAGAAAAGCAGTGCTACACCAAGGTAGCACTGGTTGCCGGACGATTTGAAGGGGTATTTCTGCTGCGGATAAGCGAGCTTTACCCCAATAAAAAAAGGGAGCTCCAGTAGCTCCCTCGTCGTTACATTTTCTACAAGTTAAATGTCATCTAAGCACAGTTGCATGCTATTTCTTTTCTGACTGCTTTTTCAGATATTTGATTGCATTTTTGATTTGTTTCTTGTCCATCTCCTTTTCGATCGTGGTTAAAACCGCAACGTAAAGTGGTTTCTTTTCGAGTTTTTCAGAGATTTTAGCAATCAAGTCGTCCAATTTTTTATCATGTTTGCTCGGTTTTACTTTTTCAGGATAAAGTTCAAGAACAGCCTCCTTAACTTGTTTTGCTGTCAGCGAGTAATCTTCAATCGGGTCTACCAAGTACTCTTCCTTCAAATAGCGAATAACTTTGTAGCATTCTTCCTTGGTCAGCTTAATAAGCCCTAACATCGATGCATCACTAAAGCGACCGACAGCCTCTAATCCACCAATTTCATATGCCTTCGATGCGGCCAGTGCTTGCTTAAATGCTGCATCGTATGAAATGGTTAACTCAGCTTCTACAAACGCTTTAAAAGTGGTGTATGCAATCTCGTAGCTTTTCGAGTTATACATCTGAAGCAAAAGAACCTTTTCTGCTAAACCAGTACGCTTTAACTGCTCTGTTACCCGAATGTAATCAGAGAATGACATTTTGCGTTTGCCATCAATCAACTCTACTGCCGTTGGTGCACCGAGATCTTTAATAAGGTCGTCAAATGTCGCACCTGAGTTATTGCGGTTGTCTCCGGTTGTTTTACGTTTAATTTTGCTTGGTATCTTTTTTTGTGCTTTTTTCAATGCCTTTTTGACGGTCTTCTTCGCTTTTTTTTCAGCAGTGCTTTGAGTGTTGGTCATGGCAAAATTGTCCTCAGGTTCATCATCAAATGAAAACTCTTCGCAGTGGGCCTGCAGGTCTTGCGAAGATTCTTGCTTTTCATTTGCTGGTGTATCGATTTCTGAGTTTGCTGTCTCAATGACTGCTGGCAAGTTTGTGATCTCAATGCCACTACCAGAGTTAGTGTTTGTGTCCATGTATATTCCTTAATAAAAATCAATTTGTGATGCCAACGGTTTATCTAGCCGCAGGCGGCTTACAGAGTTCTAAAGGCAAATTTTGGGTGCAAAAGAGCTCAACCTCATTTCAGAGATTTGCTTTTTGATATGATTCTCACTATACGATGGATGTTACGGTAGACTTGTCTTACAGGGTTGTGTTTGTGTGTAACTGGATGGTTGATCCAGTGCAATTTATTTGTTTCACCTCCTATTTCTTGAAAAACTCACTTTCTAGTCACCTCGGCTTATACCCAACCAAGTGGCTCATGCCGAAACATGCGACTAAGTACAAATCTAACTTTAGCACAGAGAAAATGATCAATTCCAGCTCTATTTTAGCTACGCATAAGAAAGCTATTTACATAAAGTATACGTAAATATCCTTTCTTATTTACAGTTAGCTTAACCAGCAGCTGTTATATGTAGTACCCAACTATTTCGCCTCCCAGCAGCTCCACGAAAATAAATGATGTAAGAAACCATCAAAGTCACATGCCCGGATCTTGATGGCGCAGCTTCAATCTGATGAATAGACTTACTGCCGAACATGAGCCAATTGCGAGCTCGCAATTTTAAATTTATCGGATAACTTTGAGTTGGTATGTCACGTTTAAGAACTAAATAAATGGCAGCTGCTGTTGCTACTCAGATATGTGCCCCGTGAATTATCAATTTCGTAGGAATGTTTTTCCTACGCCACTAAACAAATTCAATGCAGTCTCAAATGCAGAACGGTTGAATTGAGATTCATGCAACCAACGCTACTTTGCAGCGTTCATCAGTGGGTATGGCTGATGTTGCAGTTGAGTGCTAGCTAAGAGCTCTTAGTTGGATTTAGTTAAAAAATGAGATCTGTAAATCAATTTCTGGTGACGCAATTTGCCACTGAAACTGATTAGGGATCTTAAAATGAAAACGAAGAATAAAAAGTCTGCTGGCGAAAAAACATATCCAATAGCGCATCGCGTGATGAAAGTATCTGAGGTAAATAAATGCACTGAGATAATTCGTTCATGCTCGCGCAAGACGCAAGAGGTTCTTTTAGACCTGCATCTTGGGAAGGGCTGGGAAGTACTTAACTATATAAATTTTAAAGAGTATGTTGAAGGCGAATTGCCTACAGAAAAATATGCAACACTTTTAAACCATGCCAAAACAGCAGTGATCGTGAATCAGCTCGCTGGAAGAGAATGGGTCGGTGAGTTTAGCTGCAATTCAATTATTCCACTTCGTGGATTAGGTGATCAACGGTGCAAAGTTGTCTGGCGTGAATTGGTTAAGCAATCAGGTAAAACAGTTCCGCCACCAAAGTGGTTAACACGTGCAGTTACCGAAGCTGCAATTTTGAAATGCTACCCTAATACGGACGATGATGAACTTGTTGTAGACGTTGAACCTGAACCAATTAAAAAAGCGAAGCAGAAAAAGAAGCGCGATAAGTTTAAATTGCTGATCAATAAAATTGATGAAAACGCCCGATTTGCGAAAGAGGTACTCGAAATCTACTTAAAGGTCTATGGTTTTAGTGTCGGACAAAAGGCGTTAGATTTTATGGAAAAACGCTTAGATGAAATGGAAGATGACCTGAACAACTAATGGTCAGAAAGCAGACCTATGTCACAGGTCTGCTCTAACAATCATTCTCACGATTGCTCTTTAATGTCAGAAGAGTATTAATAAGTATGTAATTCAGTAGTTTAGTGTTTATTAGTAGCCTGGAGTGTAAACCGTGCCCAATTCGAGCGATTCTGCTCAACCAGCATTCTTAGAACTGGTCGTGCCCAATAAAATTTTTGAAATTTCACGATTTGAGTCGGCACATATTGAGCATAATTGCTCGATTGCGGCACTAACAGACCCTGTTACTATCGGGTATATCTACGATTCAGACCGGATAGTAAGCGTTCTAACAGACCCTGATATCATTAAGTACCAAGACAAATTGCTTCAGGAAGCAGTTAAGGGTATCAGTGATAAAACGGTCGATATAGATCACATACAAATTGGTCTAAAGCTAACAGAGCAAGATTACGATGTTTTAATGGATAAAAAGACTGGTCTTACTAATGTTAAAACCAAGAATCGTATGGCTAGGCTGCGTGTCCCCCGCAAGGGTTTAGGTGCAGTCAATCGAGGGTTCAAAAAATCAGATAGGAGGCCGTTTTTCTCACATAAGTACCGGATGTTCATGGATGCCGATCCGTACAGGTACATAGACGTATTCATCGCCGATCCTAGACACCCCCGTAATCAGCGGAAATTGGCTTATAACTGCCTGATCGAATGTATCCCCACACGGCTTACGCCGCAGCACATATCCCTGATGTTATTCCACATTAAGTCAGCTCTGAAGCCCGGCAGATACGATCAACTGGTAGAGCATGGATTACTACTGCGTATAGATACTGGCTACATAATGCATGGGGTGTCCCAGTTATTCGCTTTCACAATGCGTAATAGCAATCAAGTTACGGTTGGATCCTGTATTCCTGACGATGGTCGTGCTGTTGAGACCACTTATATTGGTGATAGAGACTACAAGCATGTCATAGGCTATGACAAACTTCTTAAAGAGAATAAGCTATTTATCGAAACGGTATTTGGCCGCCAACGCATAGATTTTGAACGTATAGCCGATCAGATTGATGGCCTTGAACAGTGGTTTCCAAATCAAGCTGCTAGCCTTCGTATTGAATCACGCGAGCTGTTTAAAAAACCTTTATTACTGCGCAAAATGAGTAAAAGCAGTACGTTGTTGGCTGATGTCTCGTTCATCCGCCCAGCAGCGTTAGTAAATGTGGCGCCTAGTGATCTAAAGTACATGCTACAAGACAAAACTATTGAAAATGTTCGGGCATTACGCGGGGAACTGGCGCGGGTTCCTAAATATACTTTGGACAAGTACCTGCTCCAATTTGACCGTGAGCAAGTTCATGAAGCATTTACTCCGATTGTTAACCTGCTAAAGCAGAAGATTCTTCACCCGAGTAATAGGCTGCCGAAGCCGTTTCCTGTCAACTACTCTGCTCAAGTCATCGCTGCCAGACAGTTGGTTAAACCTCTAATAGAAAAGTTACGAAGTAAGCATGATTCGCCTAACAAAATTGTGAGGTCTGCCAAATCTGCTATTTACGTTGAAGGTTGTCCTGGCTCCGGTAAAACAAAGCTTATCGTGAAACGAGTAGAGCACCTTCTGAATTCAGGTATTGAGGCAGAGAATATTTGTGTTCTGGCATTTACCAGAGAGGCTAGCAAGGAATTTGAAGCACGGTTGAGTGAAAAAGGCTTATTGCGGCCTGAAATGTTCGTAGGTACGTTCAGTTCATGGTGCAATAAGAAACTGCTCAAAAGGCAGGGAGGCAAGGTACTCAATCAAGAACAATGTGTCGAGGCTATTAAAAAGCTGTTGCCTAAAAAAGACAATTGGACTCGCAAGTTTGATGCTGAGGATTTGGCACAAATAGTCTTTAATATTTTGAGCTATGCCGCCAATTTTGACCAACCTGACTACAGCAAATGCATAGACAAAATGGCACCACAGTTGGGGGACTTAAAAAAGGAAGTTATTAGCATTATCAGCGATTTTACCGAATGGAAGGAGGAAAGAGCGAGAGTAGATTTCAACGACCTGTTGGTGGATGCTCGAAAGCGTCTAACTAAAAAAAGCAAAGCAGCTAAAACTGCTAACCGCTTTAGTCACATCATTCTGGATGAGGTTCAGGACACGAACTCTGTGCAATGGTCAATTCTTGAGCTACTCCATAAAGCTGGAAGCCACCTTTTTTGTGTTGGTGATCCAGCTCAGTCAATGTATGGCTTTCGTGGTGCCAACGATAAGAAGCTTAGTAAGTTTACAAAGTTTTTCCGAGATGCAGTGGTATTTCAGTTAATCAAAAACTACCGTTCGACACCAGAGATTGTCATGTTGGCTAACCATTTGAGAAGCAAGATAAACAGAAACTACAGCCAGTCGAAGGCTCAGTGTGCTAGTGGCCCCTTGCCACGTTACAGACAAGAAAGGGACTTAAAATCAGCTGTAGAGTGGGTTATCGAGGATATCAAGGCTAATCAATTGGCTAACCCTGCTGCCAGTTGTTTGATACTTTGTCGCTACAAAGTCCATAAAAAGAGTGTCGAAAATGCGCTGGCAACTGCGAGCTCGCAGTTGGAAAATGTAGGCGTTGAGGCAATGACTTACCATGCCAGTAAAGGGCTGGAGGCTGAAAACTGTTATGTAATTGATCCTTTGTTTTCAAATTTTCGGCTAGGCACGAAGAAAGAAGAACTCTGCAATACATATGTGGCGTTCACCCGTGCGAAAAAAAGGCTGACAATAGTGGCATCAGAAAGAGGCTCTGCTCTGTATGGTACTTGCGATAAAGAAAAAGCAGGAACCAGTATATTCGCTAAGCTATGTGAAGATTTCGAAAACGATGATGGCGTCCTTGAGTTAGTTTTTGATATTAATTCTGAATCTATTGATAATTGATATGTGCTTCCATCTATGCATGGAAGCACTCAATCTGATTCATCGGCTAATTGATCTAAAAGCTGTCCGTAATAGCCCATTACAGACCCATACGAGTAGAATGTCTTGTTGAGGATTATAAGTTTGGTGTTATCGATACTGACTATAGCCAGTTTTAGCTCTAGTTTGTTTTTTGAAATGGTAGGTAGGGTTACAAGACCTCTACCTGTTTCCTGCCATTGCTTAAGATAGCCTATAAATACTTCTTCCTCGGCTTCGATAGCTGTCATTCCCTAACGCCTATACAATTCGTTTACATTCAATTAAAGCACAACAGTGCATAAATGGCAGGGATCAGGCCTTGTAAATGTCATACCTATCGCTAGAGTTGTAAGCAGATTAACCATCATGGTATTTGTCTATGTGTGGACGGTTAAATGTTATCGACTGCCCTGAAGTAATCGATCTCTGTGGGCAGTTGGGGATCACCTTTGAGGACAAAGCATTAAGAACAGGCCGTTTTGTTAGAGCTGCCAGCACTATCTCTATTGTCTTGGAAAAGCAGCATAGGCGGGTATTACAGGATGCGGTCTGGTGGTTGCTGTTAGATCAAACTGATACCGGATTTAAACCTTCCTCTTATACCAGCTTCAATACGCGATATGACAAGCTTGATGTTCCCCGTTCTGCTGGTTATCAGAGTTTTCGGCACTATCGCTGTATTATCCCGGCAAAGGGCTTTGGTGAAACTGAGCAGGTGAATGGTAAGCCTATATACCATGACTTTACTGCTGAAGCTGGTTTGGCATTGGGTGGCTTGTATCGGGAGTGGGTGCATCAGATCACTGGTGAGGTGATATACAGCTGTTCAGTCATAACCTTGCCACCCCACCCAAAGTTAATGGCCTACCATACAAAAGCATCCCCCTTAATATTGCCAGAAAACTATTACGATGCCTGGCTGTCACCAAGCACAGATATAGCTGAATTTAGACCTCTGCTAGAACCTCATTTGTGTGTTGGCCTGACGGGATATGAAGTAAAAAAACCAAGCCAGCCTGATCCTATAGGCAATGAATTTTATCTACAGCCGGATGCATGATCGTTGAATTCGAGTTGTTGCTTAGTTTAGAAATATCTGAATAATATCAATGAGTGCGGGTCGTCAGCGTTAGCCTTTGTCTTCTGGCAGGAAGGGACAGAGTGAATGTTGGCGGCCTTCGCTTTCCCTAAAGCACGACAACCGCCATTGACATTCCGTAAAAATGAGCGATCATTGACTGTATTTATATACAGTATATTGATGCTATGACAATTCAGTTTATCGGGTTCGCAGAACCTACCACCCACTACAGCATTCCTTTGTACCAGAGCAAAATCCCTGCTGGCTTCCCTTCGCCTGCACAGGACTATGTTGAGCAAACACTGGACTTAAACGAGCTTTGTATTAAGCGACCCGCTGCCACCTACTTTGTGCGGGTAGAAGGGGATTCGATGATAGAAGCTGGTATACACCCCGACGATATTCTGGTGGTAGACCGCTCGGTAACACCGCAGCACGGCGATATTGTGATTGCACAGGTCAATGGTGAGTTTACTGTGAAAGAGCTGGCTTTGACTCCTACAGTGCAGTTGATCCCGCGCAATAAAGCCTACCCACCTATCACCTTTACTGATGGTGCTGAGTTAGCACTATTTGGTGTAGTCACCAATATTGTCAGGCAAATGACCCGTTCAAAACGAGCCCAGTAGTATGAGCGGTGTATTCGCTTTGGTGGACTGCAACAACTTCTATGCTTCATGCGAGAAGCTATTCCGTCCTGATTTGGCCAATCGTGCAGTGGTGGTGCTGTCTAATAACGATGGTTGTGTCGTGGCTAGGTCAAAAGAGGCCAAGGCTATGGGCATCAAAATGGGTGTTCCGGTATTTCAAATCAGGGAGCTGTTAGAGAAAAACAATGTGGTGGCTTTCTCTTCCAACTATGCACTTTATGCCGATATGTCCGCTCGCGTGATGCGCACTTTAGAAGAAATGGCTCCGGCTGTTGAGGTGTATAGCATCGACGAGGCTTTTCTGGATTTATCAGGGGTAGCCAGTGCATTCAACCTAACAGACTTTGGTCATCAAATTCGCCAGCGTGTTCATCAGTGGATTGGTATTAGTGTTTGTGTAGGAATTGCGCCAACAAAGACCTTGGCAAAGCTGGCCAACCACGGCGCTAAGTCGTGGCCTAAAACTGGTGGTGTAGTGGATTTAACAAGTAAGGAGCGGCAACGCAAACTGATGGCGTTATTGCCCGTAAATGAGGTGTGGGGTATTGGTGGCCGACTGACAAAGCGGCTGGAAGATATGGGCATTTATACGGTGCTGGACTTGGCCGATGCACCCACTAAGCTGATACGCCAGCAATTTTCAGTGGTTGTCGAGCGTACAGTGATGGAGCTAAACGGTGAATCCTGTATTGAGCTTGAAGACATACCACCCACAAAGAAAGAGATTGTAAGTTCAAGAGCCTTTGGTGAGCGAGTAACAGAGCTGGCTGCAATGCACGAGGCTGTATCAGAGTACATGCATAGGGCCTGTAAAAAGTTAAGGCAAGAGCGATGCCAGGCGAAACGCATCAGTGTCTTTTTAAGGACTAGCCCTTTTAGTGATCATCAGCTAGACCCTTACTACTCAAACAGCAGCAGCGCAGAGCTTAGCTACCCAACCGACGACACCCGCGATTTTTTGCATGTCGCCAGTAAGCTACTGGATGGTATTTGGAAAGACGGTTTTCGGTATGCCAAGGCTGGAGTCATGCTATCAGACTTCTACGCCAATGGTGTTTGCCAGCAAGACTTATTCGCCACCAGCGATACGGTGCGTGGCAACTCTGCATTGATGGGGCTAATAGACCAAATCAACGATCAAATGCCAAACTCGCTGTACTTCGCCAGCAAAGGCACTAAGCAATCCTGGGGGATGAAGCGTGAGCTGTTATCGCCCGCTTTTACTACCAGTTGGAGTGCTTTGCCGAAAGTGAGGTGAGTGCAGGCTTGGGGAGCTTTGTGCCAATTGCGGAAATAGAGAATTACTGGTTACGACATTTGAAATACTTTATACCCACTGAAAATTTAATTTTTTATCACGATACAAAATTCTCTTCATTGTCCTCTGAATCGAAACTGAAAAATTATGTATCTACGTTGTTGAGTTTATTTTTGGAATCGGATAGTTTGAATTATGATTCGATGTGAAATACGGAAGCCACTTGATGTCTCCCTGTCATTGGAAATTTTTTGTCATGTTTTTCTTTAGCATCATCGTATATTCAAGGGATTTTCAGCCATAAAATGGAAAAAACTACCTGTCAGTATTCAAAAACAGAAGTTAACCGAGCAGGTGTAGCTTTATTAGATAAATCATCAGTTGAACAAGATAAAGCAAAAATTGTTTTAGACAGTTGGCGAGCGTGTCATGTAATACCTTTAAATAATTTCCAAGAATCTCTTAAAAGCAACTTAGAGGAGATTGACAATGCAGCTCTTGTTTCGCAACGACTGAAAAGAACCCCGTCTATACTATCAAAACTAGAAAGAAACCCACAAATGATGCTGGCGAGAATGCAAGACATAGGTGGTATTAGAGCTGTAGTCAAAGATATGCAAAAAGTAAGAGAAATTGAAGATATATATAAAAGAGGGACTGAGATCTTTACTGTAGCAGGAGGTGGAAAAGATTATATTAATTATCCCAAAGAGTCTGGTTATAGAAGCGTACATAAGATTTTTAAATGTGAAAATGGATTCTCTATAGAATTACAGATCCGCACTAAAATACAGCATGCTTGGGCAACCGCAGTTGAGACAATGGGTACGTTTTTAGATCAATCCTTGAAATCAAGCGAAGGTCCTGATAAATGGTTAGATTTTTTTGCTCTTGCTAGCTCTGCTTTTGCAATTTTAGAGAGTACACCTCGAATACCAAAATTTGATCACATGACTGATCAAGAAACATTTGAAGAGTTGTTAAATCAAGAGAAAACCCTAGGTGTACTTGATAAATTAACAGGGTTTCGGGTTGCTACTAGGCATATAGAAAATGATAAAAAGAATGGTAGATACCATCTAGTTATCCTAGATTTAGACAAAAAGATGGTTCGTATTCAAAGTTATGAATCGAAAAACATTAATAAAGCTAATGCGGATTATTCAATTGCCGAGGCTAGAGTTAATGATGGGGAAAACATTCAAGTAGTATTAGTGGCGTCAGAAACAATAAAAGCACTTAAGCAAGCTTATCCTAGTTATTTCTTAGATGCTGAGTTATTTTCAAAGCAAATAATAAGTGTCACTAAACAACTTGAAAAGCTGAAAATTCCGATAAAACTATAAATAATGAAGGAAAAAAGCTTCAAAGGAGTGACTAATCGTGAACACAGATACAATGATAGGTGTTTTACAAACTCTTAATGCTGGAAATAACGCTTTTTGCCAAAAATGCCGTGCTGATAACCCTGAAATATCAAACGCTTTAGGACCTTGGCTAAGTTGTGATAAGTCTAATTACGGAAACGGAATTGCTTTCGTCGGTAAGATCGCGCGCGGCGATGATATGGGACATTTTATAGCAGACAGTCTTAAAGATATTAATGCAGTAGGAAATGAACTTATTAGAGAGAATCACTGGGCATATTGGTCATACACTAGGTCAATTCTGGAACGCGTGTTTGGTTCTTTAGAGAGAGCATTGCCTTTCACTAGCTTTACTAATCTTATTAAGTGCAATAACTCCACTACTGAAGATACATCATCGGCCACACAGGTTGAACACTGCGTTCTTAAAAATAGATTTGCTTTAAAGGAACTAGAGATCGTAATGCCTCGGGTCGTCATTTTTTACACAGGCACTGCCTACGACCAGTATATAAAAGATATAAAGCCTAAAACTGCGGCGAGTTTTGTAGATGAAAGCGATGAAGATGCAAGGATAATAATTGGTCAAAAGACCTTGCCATGGTGGACTAGAAAATATTATTGCGCAGATGGATCATTGTTGACTTGTTATCTTCGGGTAGGTCATCCTGAAAGGATGAGAAAAGATGAGTATGTTGAAAATGTCGCAGCTTGGATACAGCAATCTCTAAATGCTTTCGAAGGTTCAAAATTATCAAGTTGGCGCCTATGAACACTGGTTTCATTGTGTGTAATATTTTTTAGATCAATGACGATGCCATGAAAGATGATGCGAAAGGTGTTTAGTGCTTTCACAATGCCGCTGCATAATGTGTTTTTAACTTTGAAGTTTGTATTTCCGCAATTCGCTCAAAGCGACGATTTGTTGAGTCAGAGCCTAAATCAGGTTAGCCTTTCTAACTTGCTTGTCCTAAGATACTCAGAGGTGGTGCAGGATGCAGTCACGAAGAAACAGGGAGTAAGTAAATGCCAGATCATGATTCAGCCATACGCACATTACGCGATGCCGGCCACAAAGATACTGTTGAGTATATCCAAACCCTTGAAGCACACAATCAGCTGCTTCAAGACGAATTAGAACGAGTTCTGAAGCTACTCGCTGAGCACGCAGCTCTGAATCAGCAATCTAATATTACTGATCGAGCTGATGCAGTTCTTAAATACACCCGACATTATTCAAGTCGTCAACACTGAGTAAACGCACTTTAATGCAGATTTCAGTGCCTAAAACGCACGTTAATGACAGTTGCGGACAGAACGCATGTTAATCAGCGATTTTGTGCTGAAATGGGCTACAAAACGCACGTTAACAGTTATTAAAGTGCAGAATTGATAAGTGTCTAGAAACCTCTAGTCGCTTCAGATAATCAATTATGTTCACTTAACAGAAATACAAATAAATTAGCCCAGTCACGAATGCTGGGAAAAACTTAGAAGTATTAACTTTCAGTAAGGAATAATAATGGTCGGTCGCTCGATAAGGATATTTTTAGTTGATGGAACTCCATCAGGGGTTAGGACTGCAGAGCTTGGGCTTTCAACAATCAAAGCTCTTGCTGTACCAAGACCATCACTATCATCAATTAATTCAAGATCTGAAGCTAAAAAAACTGGAATTTATGTACTTGTAGGTCCTGACCCAGAAACGCCCGGTCAAAGAATGATTTATATTGGTGAAGCTGACACTCTCGTTAAACGCTTGCTCGATCATAATAGGGATTCTGATAAAGATTTTTGGGAAGAGTGTGTTCTTTTTGTTTCCAAAGATGAGAATTTGACCAAAGCTCATGGACGCTATGTTGAAGCTAGACTAATTGCATTAGCAAAAGAAGCAAAGCGGGCCAAAGTAACTAATGGAACTGCGCCAACAGAGTATGGCCGTCTACCTGAAGCCGATGCTGTTGAGATGGATGAATTTATTGTTCAAGCAAGAATTTTGCTTGGAGCGCTTGGCTATGACCTTTTTGAACCAACTATAAAGCCAATTATTTCCTTGGATACTGGGGTTACTGAGTCAGTTGAGAAAGACATGCTCTTACACCTTCAATTTTCTGGAGATGGGTACAGAGCTGATGCTGTTCTTGATCAAAACGCAGGAAAGGTTACTGTTATGGCTGGTTCGAAATTTCGTGAGTCAGAGGTTCAATCGCTACAACCGACCTATAAAAACTTACGAAGACAGCTGCGTGAAAACGGTGTTGTGAAACTATTAGAAGATAAAACTTATTCGTTTATCCAAGATTACTCTTTCAGCTCTCTAACTGCTGCAGCTCAGGTAGTATCAGGAATAACAGTGAGTGGACGTACAGCCTGGAAACTTACTGCTTCAGGACGCCCATTCTATGAGTGGGAAGATGCACAGTTGCCTAATTCTGGTGATAGTCATTAAAGCTTACTTTTAATGTCTTTTTATCTGTTCATAAGTGTTGTTTAAAAATACCACCTCGATTCAGCTGCAGGAGTTGAAAAGCCGTTTTTTGGAACTGCAGATTATCGAGTAAAAGTTGGGTAGCCTAAGTTCTTGGTGGAAATGACACTTTAACAACTATTAAAGTGCGTAAATTGATTTTTGTTTCTTTGTTCTAAGTGAAGAGACAATGATGATTTTTATAATATACAGACTTAAATAGAGAAAGTGTATGGCCTTACATGATGTAAAAGAAGCCAAATATAGATATCAAAGAGTAAATTATTCTCACATCTCAATGCAACCTGGAGAATCAGCGACGCTTACTGCCGACCCATGGTCATTCATGCAAGGTCATCTACTCCAAAGAATAACAAGCTCTGTTGGGAATAATAGAGCTTGTTTTGTTCGCGCCAGATATTTTGCTTCATTAGCTGAATCTTTCTTTAAAGCAGCGCTTTCAGTAGAGATGCCAGCGAAAGGTACACTTTATTACTATGGAATGATGAATCTTGTTAAAACACTTCTCTCCGTTAATAAGGTTAAACTAGAAACAATCGTAGAGCATCACGGAATAACAAATACCCATGGAAAGCAACATTCACTCACAATCGCTGGACAGCTAAGAGACTGCACAAATATTTTTATGGAGTTTGCAAGACTTCTGGGAACCCCCGTTTCTGGGAAACACGAGATAGACTTACGTCGCGTATGCACATTTATTCCAGAGTTAAGTGGTATTTGTATGAACTTGGGTTTTTTCAAAAAACCTAAATACCTGCCTATCAGTATTAGATTTTGCGTAAATGATAGCGCTACATACCTCCTGACAGAAGTTGATTATAAAAAGGGTCTAGAGAATACGATTGAGACAAATAAATTTCTTAAAGGTGAGCGAAGCATTTACTTTTTGGCTCCATATGAGAAAGATGGGAGAATAATACATAGGAGCAAAAAAAAGAAAAAAATAACAAATGATAATTGGCCGACTGTATATGGCAATATATTGAAAGAGTATTCAAAACTTGGTATAGCATCAATTCTGACACGTAATGGCTACAGATATTACTGCTCGATACAGGAAGGAACTTATCATCACCTTTGTAATTCATATCTCCTAATGTTCTATCTCGGGCATTCAGCACGGTATCGACCGAGTGAAATTGAAGAAATAATGCAAGGTGTGTTAAGGCCGATAGCAACTGAGGCGGTAGCTATATTACCAAAGCAGTTTCTATATCAGTTGGTAGGAATGATCACTGGTAAATTATGCGTGATACCGTTTTCAGAGATTTAATAAAATCCTAATGAGCAATGTATATTTAAAAAGAATTAGTGTAATTTTTTTACTTTTCAAGTAAGGGTTATGTTTTGATTGAACAAGTATTGTTCGTGTCGGCAGGTATGGATAGACCGAAAAAAAGAGATAACGTTTTAGCTAGAAGACAGCAATACCTGAACTATGGTGCGTTAACACTTGCTACCATTTTAAATAAAAGTGGTTATGCCGTTAAACTTGTTCATGGCGGACATACAAAACCTTCTGAATTTATAAATCAATTAAAAGACAAAGGATATCTTGATTCAATTTATCCAATAATGGTTTCTGTAACGAGTTTTTATGCTTTAACATGGGTTCAATTATTTACAAAAGAACTAAAGCACTATTTACCTAACTGTAGAATTATTTTAGGAGGAAGATGGGTAATAGGTGAAGATAGTGATTGGTTGGCTAAAAAATTGCCGTTTGTAGACTTGATTGTTCCAGGACTTGCAGAATCGAAAATATTGGAGCTCGTACGGAGCATCAAATACAACCAAATACTGCTTAATCAACAAAGAAAAGCCATAGATTTCAATTTAAATCACACTCTTGTTGAAGATTTTGTAAAATTCCAGCCAAGTATTGAAGCATCTAGAGGTTGTGGTATGGGATGCGCTTTCTGTGAAGAAAGAAGTTTACCATTAACGCCATTAAAATCCCCAGAAGTATTGGTGGAACATCTCCAAGGGGTTGCAGAACAATATGATGATTATGACGTAAGACCATACGTGCAGTCGTCATTCTTCATACCACCGCCACGCTGGGCTGACAATCTAGCAACAGCAGTTTCAAAATATAGTAAAAAAATATTATGGCGATGCGAAACGAGAGTTGATGCTATTAAGCTAGACACTATTGCTTCTTTAGCCGACGCGGGTCTTAAAGTTATAGATCTAGGTTTAGAAAGTGCTTCACCAACCCAAATTTTGCGTATGGAAAAGTCATCAAAGCCTGATCGTTATCTAAGATCAGCATCTGATTTATTATATGCATGTAAAAATAACGGAATAATGGTGAAGTTAAATTTTCTGATTTATGCTGGAGAAACTCATGAAACATTTAATGAAACAATTTCTTGGTTGGATGATCATAAGGATCTAATAAAAGGGGTATCTGTAGGACCTGTTGTTGTTTTTGGCCCACCAAAATCTTCAGTCGAATTTTTGAAAAAGGTAAATTGCGACGGAGGAAGTCTAGTTTGTGAAAGCAGCATTGATGAAACGGGTATTGGTCATATACATCCTAGTAGTTCGATTTCAGCAAGCGATGCAGAAGAAATGAGCTTAGAAACTTCGAAAAGGTACATGAATCAAACTGATTACTTCGAATTAAAATCTTTTTCTTATTACCCTAGAGACTATAAATACGATGACTTTCTTAATGATATCCGCATGAGCGATATTGACCGGTTACCATTTAGATTTAAATAAATACGAGCACTCATTTGAAAAAAGCTCTTATAGTATTTTGTAACTTCAGTGGTCTAAATTAATCTATTACCAAAAATTTAATAATTAAGTTAGGAAAAAAGGAAAAGGATAATGTCATCATCAAAAACTTGGATAAACGAAAAAGTTAGGGTTCTTGCTATTGCTTTGGTTGTTCCATGTTTGGGTGTGATTGCTTATGGATATACGGAGTTTCGCGAAGCTAGCTCGAAATTTGAAAAACTCGGTCTGGATATTAAAGCGGAAAATAGAACTTTAAAAAAACTTCAGCACGAAGATCCTATTTTCGATCAATTAAAAGAATATTCTTTGGCCGCTAGTTTCAGGCTAAAAATTCTTCAAGAGATTGATCTTTCAGCAACACGTAAACTTGATAAAAATGAAGTTAAGCGTTTAGAGCTCAAAATATCTTTAGCTCGCTACGAACTTCATGGACATCTTGGAGCCATTCGGAGCTTAAGTAAGGATATGTACCCCATCACTTATGCGCTTGCTGAAGCAATGAAGCAGCAACTCGAAGCAGAAAAAGAAATTTGGCTATCCATTGTCGACTTCATAAAAACTGAATATTCAGGTGTTGATTCTGCCAAAGAAGACGTTGTATTTCAAAAGTGGTTTTTGTCGCTACTGAATTTAATTGAAGCAAATAATAATTATGGACAAAAGATGTCAGAAACTTTGCTCCATTTGGAGAACTTACAACTCGATAACAGTCAAGTCTATGAATCTCTTATGTACAGAAAAGACGATGCTTTGAGCGATATTAGAACTGGATTATTGATTTGTTTTTTTGGTGCTATAGGCTCTTTATTTTTGGTGTTACTTGCTCTGTTTGATGGGAAAACGGTTCGTCCTATAGAGCCGAAACCAGAATGATCTTTAAATCTCAGATCAACAAAATCCATCGAAATTTTGCTTTAAACGTATTTTTTCAATTGATACCTCAATGGGTAATCCGTTATAAGGTATGTTTTTAATGCATGCTAACGCTTGAGAAAAATAGTCCTCAATTGCCTCTATGGGAGGCTCTAAAAGTGGAATTTTTTTTGATTCATTTGCAATAGCAGTTACAGCTGCTGCGTAATCTGCAAATTCTGTATCGATGAAAACTCTGACAACTATTTCATTCGCCTCACTTTCTGTCATCGTCTTACAGTTACTAAAATGTCGAGAGATTTTCGTTGCTTCCAAAATGATTAAACTCCGTTCTGTAAGTCAATTAATTTGTATTTTTTAAAGATTAACTAGATAAACCCTCGTTCTGAAAAATTCTTCTCCATGCCACGATAGTCCCTGATATTTGCATCCCTAGTTTTCTTACTAATCTCGCGCCGCTTCAATGAATCAGGTTCTTGCTGCTCATACACCACACCGCTAAACTCTTGTCGAAACATGGACGGCAACAGATGGCTGTATGTACGGTCAATCATCTCAATGCTAGTGCCACATTGCTTAGCTAACGCGGCGATATCACCTTTGTTTTTAAGGTTCCAAGTGATGTAGGAGTGGCGCAGCGAGTACAGTGTTCTTTCATTTAACTTGTCATCGTTTAATTCGAGCTTTTTCAATATGTCAGAAAACTTGCGGCCCAGACTCTTAGGTTTACTGCCATCTGAAAGCCTGAAAACTAAATCATCCCCTTTTCTGTAGGGGAAACGAGCGGCCAAGTCTTCAAGGTTTGCAACGAAGTCGCTTCGGACTACTACTTCTCTTGGCCCTGTGTAGAGAGTTGTCTTTCCTTTTGTGACAGTCACTGTAATCTCAGGCACGCCATCGCTTAACTTGAAGTTGATATCACGCCACCGGACGTTTTCTATCTCTGTGCCTGGACGCATACCCGTTGCTACAGCAAAGTCGATATAGTCGTACAACAGTTCAAGCAGCATTTGGCTTGTTTTGTTTTTAGTGCGATGAGCTTCTTCAGAGATATACTCAGATATCTTGCGGAATTCTTCCCATGTAAATACGCCACGCCGTTCTTGGCGTTTGCCTTCTGTCTCGAAGGTCGGGATATGGTATTTAGTGATCTGGCCAGAACTGAGCGCCTTGTCATAGACCTTAGAAAGAATAGCATTGTGGTTTTGCAGTGATGAACTAGACATCTGTTTGCCAAACTGTTCCCTTCGCCATGCATGGAATTTATCCATTGCGGCTTGGTTAATCTGGTCGATACGCGTGTCCTTGAAATGCTCGATATGGTATTTTTTCAAGATTCCGATGTAGTTGCTTTTAGTCTTTGATGATTTATTGGCCTTTTTAGCTTCTGCAATGTCTCTTTCAAGGTCTTTGATTACCAGATTAGCAAGGGCTGTAAAAGATTGAGCACCGGAACGAATACCAAGCTGGTGTTCAGTCCGGCGTTTGTAGTATTCATCTGTAGCTTTGATTTTGGCGGCTTCAACGTCTGATTCGCCAGTGGAGAAGGTGATATGCTCTTTGCCAACCTTAAAGCGGGCATACCACCTTTTTGAGTTAGGCTGGGTGAATATAAACAGGCCATCAATAATGGTTACTTTCTGTAGATACCCCACCAACCACTCCTTTTAAATAAATCCTCGTCGTTTGTAGTTTTTTGCCCAACGATCGATTTGGTTTTGTAGCAATTCGTCATAATCCACTTCTGAAAACTGTTTAGTTAACAGCTTCTTGGTTTCAAGCGCTACACCCGACAGTTCACGGCCAAACATTCTGGGAATAACATGGCTGTAATGCTGTTCAATCATCTGGATACCCGTACCACACTGACGGGCTATCACATCAATACTGACATTCTGAGCTATCAGCTCCCATGTTATATAGCTGTGACGTAACGAATATAAACTTCTTTCCCCCTGTTGGGAATTCTTTAGTTGAGTTAATTCAAGGGCTTTGTCGAAATGGCGAGGCATTTCCTTGTTGGATGAACCATCTGGTAGTCTGAATAAACGATCATCTTTGTGTCGGTTGGGGAAGCGATTGCTTAGGCGTTGGAGTACCTTTACTATGGCCTCTTTACAGACAACTTCGCGGGTTCCAGTGTACTTGGTGGTTTTGCCTTTACGTACCGTGACATAGAAACGGCAGCGCTCTGCATCCCGCTCTATGTGCATGTCTGCCCATGTCAGGTTATCCATTTCAGAACCTGGCCTCATGCCAGTCAATATGGCGAAGTCCATATAGTCCAATAGCAACTCACGTATCTGCCTAGTCCTCTCTTTAATGCTTTCAAGATGCATTTCTTCGACTTTTTCCCGCACTATCAGGTATTCATCAACGCTAAAGGCCGCACGGCGCTGGCCACCAGCTCCATTGTTTTCAAGCGTAGGGACTTGGCTAACCAGCATCCATTTTTTCTTCACTGCATAATCAAATACCATTTGCAGGGCAGAGTTATGGTTCTGAACGGTAGATTTAGCAGGGGTACGTCCAAGCTGTGTTACACGCCACTGATCAAACTCAGTCAACTGGTCTACGCCTATACGGGTGACATAGGTGTTGCAAAAAAATGGTATGTGGTACTTGCGCAAGGCGCCTATGTAATCGTCATAGATCATTTTCCCAGTACCAGCAGCTAAGGCTTGCTGCATCTGTTGGATAACTTTATCAGTGACAAATGAGAACTTTTTGTTGTCAGTAACGAAGGTGTTTGTTTCAATGCGAACCTCAAATTCGAAGAACAGGCGGTGGGCTTTAGCCATGGCCTGTTGAAGATCGCGTGTTTGGGTGCTTCGGGAAAAGTAGGTTTTATTGAGTTTTAGGCGGGCAATCCAGTTGTGGCAATTACTTTGTTTGTAGATGCTAAGGCTTGGTGTGAGTTGGTGCTTTTCAAGGACTTTTGACATAGTAGAACTCCAAATGACACCCTCTGATTTTGTAAAGTTTTCAGAAAGGTCACTTTTATGATGATGTAAGCTATTGATTTAATAGCCACAAAAGCATATATGCAGTTCATTCAAAATCCGCCGGGGGAAACTCCGTGTCGGTTCGAGTCCGACCCTAGGCACCAATACTTCAGTAAGTAATTCACAAAAGCAAACAACACATCCACCACTTGAAATGCTGCTAATCCTATTGATTTTATTGGAATATTTTCATTTCCATTCTGGTAATTCTTTAGCTCATTTCGTTTTCTAAATCACTGACAATAACCCGCCCGGTCCAAATCCAGTTCTTTTCGTGGTGTTTTTAGCTCGCATTGCTTGCAACTACTTGCTACTACTCGCAACTAAATAACCTAACTACAAGTATCAGTACAATTTTCAGCGAAAAGTGAAATGAGTGGAGTGCTCAGAGATTTCACTCACTAAGCGAACGACAAACCCGATTCCGACCTTCTGCTTTAGCACGATATAAAGTTTCATCAGCGCGCTGAATGAAGCTTTGTAAGGTGTCGTCCTGCAGAAATTGCGCGACACCAATACTTGCCGTACAACGTTGCTCCGCCGTATCTGCGGCTTTTTGCACGGCTAACGTCTGGCGGATCCGATCGGCGTGGTCATAGGCACTTTCGATCGTCGTATCTGGCATGATGATCAGGAACTCCTCACCGCCGATACGGCCGATAGAGTCAGTTTTACGAATACCTTGGCTAATACATGCAGCGGTATTTTGCAAAGTAACATCACCGGTCTGATGCCCATACTGATCATTGATGGCTTTAAAATGATCAAGATCCAACATCATAATGCTCAGTGCTGTCTGTTGACGGGACACCCTGGAAATTTCAACATCCAGGATCCGCATAATCTCGCGCCTGTTATACAGCCCTGTCAGCTCGTCGGTGGTGGCAATTTTTTCCAGCTGTGCGGTGCGTTTTTTCACTTCGGCTTCCAGCCGCTGGTTAGATTCCTCCAGTTGCTTTTCCGCTTGCTGTAATTCAGTTATTTTCTGCTGCAACTGGCGTCTACTCGGGAAACTGATCGCTTCCGGCAATAAATGCCACAACATCGCTGCGGTCACCATTGAAATGATCCCGGTCATAATTTTAATAATGCCGTGGATATAGTAGTAGCCATTCCAGATGTTGATGATCCCTACTAAATGGGTGGCGCCGCAGAAAAAAATAAAGCCGGCAAACATCAGAAATAACCAATTAAATCGGAAATCATCTCTGGATTTGACCAGCTTCACTAAAGCAATTGGGATCAACATATAAGCAGTAAAAGTGAGTACATCGCCACCGACATGTAAAAACAGCAGATCGCCACGCCATAGCAGACAATGACCATGTGGCATAAAGTTTCCGTTAAAAATCTCTTTAATAATGTCCACTTTTGCTTCCCTGTCACTGCTTTGAAATTAATTCAATTCGAGGCCACAACCATCAAGGCTAGCCTACCCATAATTAAAAATACAGGATAAGACTCTGCGCTCATTGGTTTTTAATGTTTCACAATAAAAGACAGCTTAGCGTATCTTCGATTGTTGTAATTAAGCAATTAAAGATATACCTATCTTTCCTGCTCCTTTCTACTTATTCACTCAAAAAATAATTTTGCTGCATCTATTACTGATGTTTTGGCGTAGTTAATAATCAATACTCAGTGTGCTAGTTATTGAACTTACCGATTTTTTCAGCGACTCTACACTCTCTTTGCCTGTTTCACCTGCCGCGGCGAGATTCGATAAGGCGCCACTGTCGGCAAGATAACCTGGCATCGATGGTGGAAACATGATTTTCAAATGCAACGGCATTACTTCGAAAGCCGTTTGCTTCCTCCAAAGTCATGACTTCATAGGGTTTTCTGCCTTCTGAGTCGGCTTTGACCCAGCCTTTGGTTTTTCCAGATCCGATCCTTTCATTCAGATCGCTGACTGTCTGAATGAGTTCTGTATGCAAATGACCAATGGACATGCGAAGCTGCTTTGATTCTTCAGCAAATGATGACAAATCGGGAGTCGTCGTACAGGCTGATAAGAGGAAAACCAGAACGCACACAAAATATTGTATCATCACGCCCTATCCCCTTTTCCGCCAAGAGTTGCGAGTTTGTTCTATGTGGCTGAATCAACAGCAAATTACTGCCCCTGCCATCCGCGCTTATCGCAAGACTTTATTACAGTCCACGCCGCAGCATGTGGTGATTGATCAGTTATTCGACCCTATCAAACTGCAGGAAGTCAGCCGGGTGTTGCAGCAGGAACAGGGCTGGCAAACGCAGCAGCATACTTACTCGGCGTTGTATGTGGATGAAGCAAAGTGGCAGAAAACGCCGGTGGCGCAACGTTTTGTGCAGCGGGATCTTTGGCAGCGTACGGCGTTTAATGGCTATGGCACCACTGCTCAGAACGCAGTTGCCAATCAAGCGGCCGTCGAAAACACCACGCACAATATCGCGTTGGAATTTTTACAGTTTTTACGCGGTGCTGAATTTATGGCGTTGTTATCGCGGCTGTTTCGGGTGCAAATTACCGATATTCACGTGGCAAACCCTGAGCTAAATACCAATTATTTCCGCTTGGGACCGGCCGATTTTGTCAATCAGCATGCAGATGATTCTCCGGGCCGTGAGGTTTGTATGCTTCTGTATTTAAATGAGCAGTGGCAAGAACATCAGGGTGGCGAACTGGTGTTTAGCGGCAAAGACGATCACCCGGTGCAGATTGCCCCTTTGTTTAATCGCTGCGTGTTGTTTGATCCTTCCTCTGAAGGCGCAGAGCACTGGGTTAAAGCGCTGTCTAACGACAAAAACACGGCAATCAATACCGGCCCCTATCGCTATAATGTCACCAGTTGGTATTGGTCGAAATAAGGATTGGCGCTTCAGTAACAGCATTCCTGAAGCGACACATCACGAGTACAAACATAGTGATGCTTGCCAAACTGGTGCATAATGCATCACATGTCACCCTACTTTTTTGGCATTATGCTGACTCAAATTCTCTTTGGATGGCGTCTGCAGTTGCGTTTGCAACAAATCCGGTGCTGGCACGCCAGCTTGTTGGTATTGCTGCTGAGCCTCGTTCCCGCGTCTGCGCTGGCGACACCCCCGCAACATATCAAACAAGAAAGCACGCAAGTAACGAAGGTGTTTTACCCCGGCGCCCCACGTCATGAATACTACATCGACTTGCTGCAACTGGCGCTTAGTTACCCTTGTCAGCAACGTTTTCAGTTAGAAGCTTCCAACCTGGATTTACCGAAAAAACGCGCTTTTGATTTGATGAATGCCCGCCAGGGCATCGATGTCAATTTCGGCAGTGCCAGCATTGAACGTGTCACCGAATATCGGGCGGTGCCCTTTCCGCTGATGCGAGGATTAATGGGGCTACGGGTGGCGCTGGTCAGGAAAGAAGGCCTGGATACTCTGAAGCATGTGCAAACCCAGGCTGCTTTAGCCCGGCTGCGAGTTGGCCAGTTTGCCACCTGGAGTGACACTGAAATTCTGCGCGCGAATCAGTTTAATTTAGAAGCTGGCAGCGACCTTGATGGTCTTTATCAGATGCTGGCGCGTGGTCGCATCGATTACTTCCCGCGGTCAGTGCTGGAAGTGCAGCACAACCAGCAACAATACCAACATCTGCAGTTACAGATCGACCCGCACATCCTGCTGTACTACCCCACCGCCGTGTATTTTTATGTGGCAAAAGACAATAAAGCACTGGCGGACGCTTTGCTGTGCGGGCTGGAACAGGCGCAACAGGATGGCAAGTTCGATCAGCTGTTTCAGCAATACTATGGCGATTTGTTGCAACAATTGCAGTTGGATAAACGCCGGGTATTTAGGCTGCACAACCCATTGCTGCCAGGCGACGTGCCGCTGGAGCGGCCGGAACTCTGGTATCCGATCTTCCCGCAGCACTAACGGCCATGGCAGCTATCCATACTGCCGTTTTTTTACCAAGAGTGCTGCTCTCTTCCAGCAACTATCTTCTCTACCAGCAACGCAATTTTCAACCAGCGATCACCGGCCACCAGGTCGCCATCGTCACGGCGACAATGCCAAGCAAGGTCAATAAAGCGCCAATGCTCATCACCGCTGCTACCCACCACTTTCGGGCAGAACTTACCTGGCGTTGCCCCCAAAACACCAGTTCGGCCAGCAACATCGGCAGCACATAACAGGCAAATGAGAAAAAGATATCGGCCGGACCATCCAGATAACGGGTATTGCCGTTCGGTCCCTGATTTAGCACAAACCAGCCGTACAGATACAACCGAAAACTCCAGACGCCGTTTACCAGCAAAAAGCTATGCACGGCAAAGCGTCGGTGCGCGGTGAAGTTGCGCGCGACGGCATAACGCCAGGCCATTACTATGGCCAGCGGGATCAACAAGCCATTCAGGGTAATACCGATGGCACCAATGGTGCTGAGTCTGCTGCCACTAATCCAGGTCAGATACAGTCCGGTCAGTGCACCGGAAATGCCAAGCAGCATAAACACCCGGCCATTCCAACGATGTAACACCGGCAGTTTTTGCCGGATCTGCGGCATCAATTGCAGCACCCCGCAAATGCTTAGCAAAATCGCCGGTAGAATATGGCTGAAATACATCAGGTTATGGGTCGTTGCGCCCGCTTGATAGCCCATGATGTGATTGCCTTCATTGACCGCGGCGTAATTGCCGCTAAGCACCGGGCCGCCGTAACGCACCGCAATATAACTGGCGAACAACCACTGGCCGATCAATGCCAGCAACCACCAACTGATCACACTGCCCTTTAACACCCGTGTGGCTAAGTTACCGCTGGGCTGCGCTATGGCCCGAAAGGTCTGGCCTGCGGCATACTGCTCTGACATATTTTTTTCCCTGATTGAATCAATACCGGCCTTGATCATCAGGCAGCATGCGGCCGTTTTCGCGCCGAATTTGGAATTCGGTGCAAGGTTTTAGGCGAATTGAGCTGAAATCAGGCGTCTTTTTCGGCCCCAGCCTGGCAGAACTTTCCGCAACACATTTTGTTTTGACCATGCGGAAAAACTACTGATAGCATCAGCTATCGTTAGTTATCTTTTCGTGCCGGAGTCGCCCGATGTTTCAGACCATTTACATCACGCTGCTGCTGGTCAGTTTTGTGCTGTTGTGTAGCCAGCTATGGGTTCGGCAAAAACAGCCTATCCATCTGCTGTTTGCGGCATTTTGTGGCTCCATTGCCATCATGGCGATTAAGCAACTGGGCGGTGCGGAACTAGGCTTTTACCAGTATGTGCTGGGCATGGGCGTCTGCCTGACCTGCAATGGTTATTGGCTGGTGGCGCGGGCGTTGTTTCGGCAACAGCAGGCAATACAATTACGACATTTACTTGCGGCAGCCGCTGTTGCGCTGCTGATTATTACGCTGCAGGCGTTGCAGCTATTGCAGCTGTTCTGGCCACAAAGTTCACCCCTGATAAACCCGGCCCGGATGGTGGTGCAGGAACTGCTGGTGTTATTGTCGTCGTCGTTGATGATGCTGGCCTTCTGGGAAGGCTGTCGTGGTTATCGCACCGCTGAAGCTGGTGAGCGTTGGCAGCGGCAGTTGTTTCTGGGAACTTATGTTGCCGCTATCACCAGTGGGGTTGTCGTTGCGAAAATCTGGCAAGCCAATACAGATGTACTTTTGGTGCGTGAGATGATGGCGGCTGGCGCTGCTTTAGCGGTGCTCCTGGTGACGCAGTGGCTGATTTATTGCCGCTTTCATCAACAGCAAACTGTGGTAGCTGCGCCTGACGCGGATACCGAAACAACCGTCGAGCCTGCAGTATTACCCTTCAGCTCCGCCGACCAATTACTGTGCGATAGCATCAACCAACTGCTATTCCAGCAGCAGCTTTTTTTGCAGTCGAACCTGCGGCTGACCGATCTGGCCAGACAACTGGATGTACCTGAATACCGCGTCAGTAAATTATTGCGCTCGCAGTTTCACGCCAGCAATTTTAATCAGTTTATTAATACCTTACGCATTGAACACGCCAAAAAGCTGTTGGCAGATCCGAGCAAAGGGCACTGGCCGGTGGTCGTTGTTGGCCTGGAAAGTGGTTTTGCTTCGGTCGGCCCTTTTACCCGGGCTTTTAAAACCATGGTCGGTTTTACCCCACATGAGTTCAGGCAGACTTTAACGTGTAAAGAGCACTAAACGGCGGCAGGTTTCGCTGCGTCACTTGTCAAAACCCAAAACTTTGCGGCCACTATGCGCATCCGCAGCAAAACATAACAGGCTCCTGCGACAGCTTAGGGGTTGTGAAGTAGTTGATTTATATGATTTGATAGCAAAAATATCACACAGATGCAGGGATGATCATGTCAGTAACGCACGAACAATGGTTGGCGGCGACAAAAGCAGAGCGTGCCGCGATGTTTCCGTTATCGCAGCGAAGTGATGAAACAACCAGCCATCTGCTAAAACGATGCCAGCAGTTTGCGAGTGAAAACCCCAGCCTGACACTGACATTGTTGTATCTGGCGATCAGTCTGATGGGCTTGTTATTCCAGACCACGTTACTGTACCGTTTTGGGCTGAATGTACTGCCATATCTGGAAATCAGCGACTTTTTACTGGCAGCGCTGACCCATCCGGAAGTGGTGATGGTGTTAGCATTGATGGTGTCGGTCTTCGTCACCCTGCTTGCGTTTGAAAGACATTGCCGCAAAAAGATGTTCCGGTATGCGCAATCTACTGAAAGCAGCTTTCAACGCTGGTGGATACCACAACCAACACTTTGGATGCCATTGATGTTTATCAGTTATCTGGTGATGGCGGCCTGGAGCAATGGCAATAAACTGGCAGAAAATATTCGAATTGGCGAAGGCAATCAATTGGAAATTTTGCTGATTTACCCACTGCCGCAAAAAGAGCAAAAAGTCATGACGTTACAAGGCGCCAGCCTGATCAGCCACACCGCCAGTTATCTGTTTGTTTATCATGACGACAGAGTCAAAGTACTACCACACGCCAATGTCGCAGCGATCTTACCGGCCCTACATCAAGACAAGCAGGCTGAGGTATCTACACCGGTGCAAACTCAACCAGCGCAACACAAAACGGCTGCGCCAGCTAAAAATCAGTCAACAGATCTGCCAACAAATCAGCCTTCAAATTAGCTAATAGCTCCGTAACTCATGGCTGACCACACCGCTTTTGCATATGCAGACTTGTAAACTGCTCCAAGCAGCACAACTTCATTAAAATCCAGCAGTTGGGCCATTGGCTTTGGCCCTGTGCATAACCTGAAGGAAGCAGGCTTTGATGAAGTTATTTGCGATGGTGTTGTTAAGTTTGATGAGCTACCTGCCGTCAGCGGCTATGGTGCAAGCTGCGGAATTGACACCGCTACTCACAACGACTGAAATACATCAAGCGGTGCAGAATATCGTGCACGAACTGCAACACAACTACCTGTTTGCGGACCAAGGTAAAAGTGCTGCTGACAAACTTCAGGCAAAATTAGCCGCCGGAGATTTTGACGGTCAGTTTGATTTTGCATTATTTAATCATGAAATGAGCAGCATTCTGGCGCAAATGACCAGCGATTCTGGTTTTGAATTAATCCAACAATCTACAACAACCCTGGCCGAATTTGATCACAACCATAATGCCCTTCCGGGCAAGCAACATGATGCATTCGAGGCTGGCATTCTTGAGCACAATATTGGTTATTTGAAAATAACCGGCAATTTTCATTACCCCAATAGCAGTGACTTGCTGGCCGAACAGCTCCGGTTATTGGCGGGCGTCGATGCCTTGATTATCGATCTGCGACAGGCTGATGAAGCAACACTGACGCTGGCGCAGCAACTGATCAGTTATTTTGTCCAGGCAGAAACAAAAATAGCAAATGTGGCCTTTCATCAAGGTGTTGAAACCTTGACCGCGGGCGCTACACCAGGATTTGAGAAATTTAAGCAGGATTTTCCGCTTTATATCGTCAATTCGGCTTTTGTCGCCGGTAGCTGGGAATTCTTTGGTTATACCATGCAACACTTTGATAAAGCAGTGATTGTTGGTGAAAGCACCATGGGCCTTGGCTACTTCAGCAAAGTGGTCCGGATCAGTGACAGCCTGTTATTCAGATTCAATCACGCCAGCATCACCCATCCATTATCGAACAACAGCTGGGACAATCACGGTGTAGTCCCCGACTATTTTTTCCAGGGTGATGCTGCTTTCAACAAAGCTTACCGTTTGGCTTTAGAGCACATTGCTACAGATTGACTACCTGTCCCTACTTATTTCACAAAACGTGCTTTAAAAAACCCTGCCGGCCGGCGCGATTCTATTGACCGCAAAGCGGCTCTTTGACTTGAATCCCCGGCAAACCGGACTACAGTCAATTCGTTGTTGATAAAAATCTTTGGCCAACTGCCAACACCTGACCTTTTATGACGCAGCAAGGACGCAGCATGTCGCACTTTTTCAGCCTGGTGCTTTGCAGGGTACTCACCATGATGTTCGTAGTTAGCTACATATCTGGCTGTGTTGCCCCCATCAACGACTCTGCAACTTCGGTAAAATATATGGTGATTGGTTTTGGTGTACTGGAAGTCCCCAAAGCGCCAACAAATTCAACCATTACCGCCATCAACCTTAAATCCTTTGGTTTGGCCATTTCAGATTTTCCCGCTTTTTCAATGGGCCTTGGTTATAGCGCAAGCTCAGTGATTGCCATACCGGCAGATACCAAAAACACTGTTGTCGAAGTCAGTACCTGTCCGGCCGGAGATGGGATTAGGATGCTTAAAACCTCAGACGAAAGCGTAAAGAAGGAGCTTTAACATTATGAAAAGTAAATACTTCACCAAAGTACTGCTGGCTCTGTTGTTCAGTCAGTTCGTCTTCCTGACCGGTTGTAGCACCCAGGGATATTCCGTGATTGCCACCACCGCCACCACCATTGGTGTCGGTCTGGCGCAGCAACCTGCCAACGGTACTTTAGATGCCACCTTAGGTTACAAAAGGGCCGAATTTGCGTTAGTACCAACCAACCGCAATGCCGGCGATGATGCCGGAACTAATAACCAAGGCGCCGCCGACAGTGCTGAAGTCATTATGGAATTGCGTTACTCCGGCATCTTCACTGCCAGCGAAAAAGGTGGCATCTATCAACGGCTGGCGATTGGTAAAGAAGCAGTCACATCAAACGGTGCTTCGATTATGTTTGCCAAAGAACCCGATGGCACGCTGTCTGAAGAAGCAACAAGAGCACTGAAGGCTGTGCGGTCTATACCTCCAGTCTCAAGTGCCGAAAATCTAACCAAAGGCAAATTATCGCGAATATTCAACGGCTCCAACGACGCACAACAAGCGTTGTTTAACCAGGTCGCAGTGGACGCGGGCTACAGTAACTTTGGCAGCTTCGCGATAGAACAGGACACCAGCAATGACAAGCTCAACAAAGTCATCGCAGGCCTTAAAGCTGCCGGCATCGCACTGTAAATTGTTCAATCAAAGGAATATCATTTATGAACGCTGAAGTTCGCCGTATCGACCTTGCCACCACTGCTAATCTGGACTTGGAAATTCAAAACCTATGTGAGCGTATGCTAACCGCGCAATTTAAGTTAGCCGCTACTTTTGTCTACCAAACACAGCTGGTGCTGATTTTTCAGCGCTAGCCAGATCTCAGGTTTTAGCGGCTTACGACACAATGGAAGCCGCTAACAAACATCTGCTTTATTGCTGGTCAAAACGAACCCGAGCTTTACTCATCGGGCAACGTGTCACCAGGTTTTTGCTTACTAAAATCTTCAGCTGGTAAGTTGCCGGTTAACTGGAATACCCCCTGATGCACCACCCGGGTGAGCTCCACTTCAATCATCAGCGTTTGATTGGCGACAATATACTTGGACAACTCGTTAAAACTGCCGCGATACTCGGCGATTTGATAATAGGCAAAACCGCTGCTAGGCCTGGCCTGAATTTTAAACCCAAAACAGTCGGCCAGTTCCGGTTTACGCAGCCAGTTTTTTAATAAATCAAAGTCGACATAATAAGTGAGTTTGCCGGGGTTGTGCTGGTTGCGCTGGCGATCCACACAAAAACCGCTCGGCAAATGGTTTTCGTTGTAATCGGGACCGGCGGTAAATTTGATGTCGTAGTCGTTTAAGTTGTTATTTCGATCATCACAAACCCTGAACACCAGCATGGCGTAACGGCTGGTGATAAATTTACGCTCAAAGATAAAACCAGTACTTTCGACTTTTTTATGTTCGTCTTTTTGGGTGGTGCTGGTCAGTTGTTGTAAATCTTTGCAGAGCTGCTGATAACCGGCCGCATCTTGCACTTTCAAACATTGCAGGATCCAATGCACCGCCGGGTGGCTACCGTTGTCGTTCTTTTTCACACTGTTCATAATGCCAATATCGCTGCCTGAGTGCGAAAGACCCGGCAAAATACCAAAGGCAAAAGGTTCAGGTTGCAAAAAACGTTGTAGTTCAAAGCTATTTTTTCGCTGCACTAATCGCAACATCGCAAAATTCATATTGGCAGCAGCAGCGCGGACTACGCCATCGGAACCTGGCTCGCCGGTGTAGGAATTCAGGTGATCGTACAAGGCGCGGTCGATACTTTGCCCGGTCAGTACCGTGACAAATAACTGCTGGGCCACACAGCTATAACTTAACCATGAATGATTTAACTGCCAGCTTTGATCGCTGCCAAGTTCCAGCCAATCCAGCACGCCAACGCCGGGCTCCACCCCTTGGGTCAGCGACTTCAGGCGGGATAACCGGCCTTTGCCCAGTTGCGCCAAAGCTGAACCATGGTTGGCGGGAGCCAGCATCACCAGATGTTGCATCGGGCATTGTGGTAACTTGTCTTTGAAGTACAACTCCAGCCAGCAACGCACCACAGGCCCACCGGTGGAATGGGTGATACAGGCAAATTTTTCATTTTCTTTCAGCTTCGGCAATACGTCTTTGTTCACCGCGAACTGCATCGCGCGGGCGATATCATCCACTTTTACTTCGTCGGCAAAGCTGATGTATTTGCCAAGCAGCAAATGGCTGACTTTGATCTGCAGACCATTTTTGGTCAGCGCCTTTAACGCTTCCGGTAAACCGCCATAAGTGTCGGTGTTGGTGACACTCCAGCCGTGCACAAAAACCACTAACATAAAAAGCTCCTTCTTTTTGTCAATTATCAGCAATACGGTTGCGACTTAGTATGCGAACGACCCGCCAAAAGCGCCACTTTGAAAAGGCGAATAATTGCTAGCAGCCCACGGCTAGGCCGTAGATCCAGGCAACAGCTTATTTTTCGGGAAACTAATCTCCAAAAAGCATGCGCATAACCCGGCTTAAAGCTGGTTCAATAGCGGATTATTCATTGAAGGAGGTTATGCAATGCTGAGGTTTTTTACCCGACTACAACGTCACCCGGCCAGGTTGTTCACGCTAGCCAACACCCGAGGCGCTGCACTGTTGGCGGCAGCATTTTGCGGTAGTTTATGGTCCAACGGACTCACGGCTGAAACTTTGAGTCTGAAATCGCCGGACGGCCGGTTAGAGCTAAAAGTCGATACCGAACAGCAGCTGCAGTATCAGCTGTATGTCGACGGCCAGCAGTTGATCAAACCTTCGGTCATCCATCTTAGTTTTGCCGATGGTGTGCAATTTGGGGCTAAGGCTGACCTATTGCGCCAGCATCGGGCCACGGTAGACGAGGATGTCGCACCGGAAGTTCGGGTGCGTACCGCATTGATCCGCAACCATTATCAGGAACTGACGCTGGAATTTAAACAAAATTTCAGCCTGCAACTGCGCGCATTTAACGAAGGTGTTGCCTACCGGCTGATAGGTACCTTGCCGGATGCTGCCGCGCCAGGACAAGAGCAAGGCAAAGTGATACTTGCAGCAGAGCAAGCGAACTTCAATTTTGTCGCTGGTACCTACAGCTACTTTCCATTTGAAAAAGATTTCCGCACCGCGACTCAACCAACCTTTACCCCGGTACCGGCGAAAAATATTGATGGTGCCGAACTTGGCAGCTTACCAGCGCTGTTTGTGGCCAAAGGCGTGAATTTACTGCTGACGGAAACTGATTTACAGGACTACCCGGGTTTGTGGTTAAAAGGCAAAGGTGACGGCGGTATTTATGGCGTGCATCCATTTGATTTAGATAAAAAAGGTGAATTTACCACCGCGCTTGGTTCGGTGTCGCGGGCGCGCAATTATCCCTGGCGTATTATTGGTGTGGCGCGTTCTGATGCGGAACTTTTAAACATTCAGCTGAGTTATTTATTGGCGGAACCTTCCAGAATTGGCGCGCCGGATTGGATCAAACCCGGCCAGATTGCCTGGGATTGGTACAACGAAAACAACTTTAAAGGCGTCGATTTTAAAGCCGGGATCAACACCAAAACCTATCAATACTATGCTGATTTTGCAGCAAAATTTGGTATTGAAAATATTCTGATTGATGATGGCTGGTCAACGCATGACGACGTACTCACGGTGCTGCCAACCATTGATGTACAAGCCATTATTGCCCATGCCAAAAAGCAAGGTGTTGACGTGCAGCTGTGGGTGCCCTGGACGGGCCTGGATAAAAACATGGAAGCAGCGATGGCCTTGTATAAAAAATGGGGTATTACCGGCCTGAAAATCGACTTTATGAATAGCGATAGTCAAAGCATGGTGAATTTCTACTGGCGCGCGGCAGCGATGGCGGCCAAATATCAGCTGATGGTGAATTTTCATGGCTCGTATAAACCGGCCGGGATTCATCGCACCTACCCCAACGTGCTGACACGCGAAGGGGTAAAAGGCTTAGAAAACCACAAATGGTCTGATGTGATTACGCCAGCGCACAACTTGCATTTACCGTTTATCCGGATGATTGCCGGTCCAATGGATTACACGCCGGGCGCGATGCGTAACGCCCATCGCAAAGATTTTAATGCAGTGTTTTCCCGCCCGATGAGCCTTGGCACCCGTGCCCATCAGTTGGCGATGTTTGTGTTGTATGAAAGCCCGCTGCAAATGCTGGCCGACACGCCAAGCAGCTATCTGGCCGAACCGGACATTCCAACCTTTATCAGCCAAATTCCAACGGTGTGGGACAATTTTAAAGTGCTGCACGCGACGATTGGCGAGTATTTGGTGATGGCACGGCAACATGGCAACAATTGGTATCTCGGCGGTATGACCAACGATCAACCCCGCACTTTACCTATCACGCTGGACTTTTTACCCAAAGGCTCCTACCAGCTTATGTTGATCAAAGACGGTATCAATGCCGATCGCCATGCTGAAGATTATCTACTGGAAAAACGAGTGGTAAAAGCCGGTGACCAACTGACCATTCCGATGGTGGCCGGTGGCGGTTTTGCCGCGATCTTAACGCCGCTGCACTAACAACTTTTGGGGTCAGAGTACTACTCTGACCCCAAAAGTTCTGACTCCAAAGTTATTCTTACAAATTCTGATACAAATTTTTGCTCGTCAAGCCGCGCTGCTTTTTGAATAATCACTTCCCTGTCACCGCTGTTGCCGCATTTTTGCTGCAATACTCACGACGCAACCTACAATAATAATCGACTACAGCAACAACCTTGCTGACCGCCACAGGAACAAAAACCTATGTCAAACTCTGCTTCAACTTCAGCCCGTTTGTCTTTGCAAAACGTCAAGGCGATGTGTTACAGCCTTTGCCTGCTGCTTGGCAGCTTTGCCGTCCAGGCACAAACCAAGGCACCAGAATTCAACGTCAAAGTCCAACCCGATCTGCTGGTAGTGGATGCCCGTTATCAGCTGCATGGTAAAACACTGGCGCTGTTTAATGTGATGGGCGCGGTCAATTTACCGGCTGGTCAGGCGGCGTTTATTAAAGATTTAACCGTTGAAGACAGCAACGGCAAGGCAATTTCGTACACCGTCAGCCCGGACGGTGACTGGGTGTTGCCGGTGGGCGATCAGCAAGTAAGGGTGCGCTATAAAGTGCAAACCGGCCACGGCGCTTACCAGTGGCCGGCCGGGGTTGAAGAAATTGCTTATAAAACCGAAGAAGGACTGTTTTTCACCGGTTACGCTTTGTTTGTAGTACCGGCCGACAAAATGGATCCCAATATCAAAGTGCAGTTTGAGTTACCCAAGGGCTGGCAAGCCTATACGCCATGGCCAAAAGCAGCTGATCAGAGTTTCAGCGCCAGCACCCGCCGGGAACTGCTTTCCAACGCGATGTTTTTTGGCAGTGCCCAACACCAGCAAATTAAGCACGGTGATTACACCCTGGATTTAGTACTCGGCGCGCCTTACGCCAAAGACAGCCCCCGTTTTACCTCGTTATTGCAGGCGATGCTGCAGCAATCCAGTGCCATGTTTGGCAGTACGCCCAACCGCAAACAATATCTGATTATCGTCAACGAAGGTTTTGCCGATGGGGGTGCTTTTGAAGGTAGTTTTAGTCAGCTGATCAAAGGCCCGGCCACCGACGCTAACCGGGTGGTTTGGGGCAATGTGATGGCGCATGAACTGCTGCATTTCTGGAATGGCTTGTCGATGGTGCCAGCATCGGTCGATGACGAGTGGTTTAAAGAAGGTTTTACCGATTATCTCACCGCCGTGTTGCTGCACCGTGCTGGCGAATTTGATCAGGCCTGGCTGCTCAAACGCTTTGAAACCATGTACAGCCGTCATGCCATTGGCCGCTATTACCAACGCTCCCCGGCCAGCTTTCAGCAGGCTGGCCACGACAAACAACCACTACGCACCCTGGTCTACGGCGGTGGCGCGTTAGTGGCGATGGCGCTGGAAGCTGAAATGCGTGACGCCACCCAAGGTGAAAAAGGTGTTCCCGATCTAATGCGGTCGATGTTCAGCGAATTTGGAAAAACCCCAGCTGGTGCGCCGCCCAAAGGTTATACCAGCGCCGACATTATCCGCCATGTGAAGCTGGTCAGTGGCGTCGACCTGACGGAGTTTTTCCGCCGTTATGTCAGTGGCAACGAATATCTGGATATCACGCCTTACCTGGCGCGTTTGGGCTTAACGCTGACTCATTTTATTGAAGAAGCGGATATCACATTGGATCACAATGCTTCAAACGAAGCGAAACGTAATTTCCAACATGCCTATTCACCCAAATAATTGCCGCCGGATCATTGGGCTAAAACATTTGAACTGAACTCATTAAAACCAAGGCCTGCAATTGCAGGCCTTGCTATTTGTGGAACTGTTTTTTTTGATCCTGAGGTTTTCAGGCGCGCCCGGATACTTACAGCTGAATTTCCAACGGACTCACACCATCCCATGGCAGCTGTCTGCTGGCCTGGCCTTGTTCAGTCAGTTCAATCAGATATGGCGCGCCAGTTATCTGCTTTTGCACACATAAATCAAAATTGCTGGCAAAAGCGCGAATGTGCCGTAAACACATGCTGTTCCAGCCGGTTGGTAACCGTGGTGCCAGCGTAAAACGGTCAAAACCGGTTGGTTCGATGCCAAATAATCCTTCGGTGATCACGCGGGCGTATAAACCACTTTCGGCCGACAAATGCCGTTGACCGCCTTCTGGCCAGGCTTCAACCGCAAAGGGGACATGCTCGCCCAGCAAACGTTTGCGACTGTAATATTTCAGATATTTCATTGCGGTATCGGTTTCACCGGCGACAAAAATGCCGCGAAACGCATACAGGGTTGCGCGATCCCAAAAGGTTTTATCACCCGACTCGGTATAAATACCATCTTCACTCCAAAGTTGCGGCGATAACAAAGCCGCCAGCGTCCCGGCCTTTTGCTCGTTTAATCCCATCACCAGCGGCAGCGCTATCCAGGCACGGAGTTTGGTATTGCCCTCGTAATAACGGTAGGTGGCAAAACCTTCAACGTCCGCGGCAAAATAGTGGTGAATGGCACTGCGAAGTGCCGCTGCTTTGCTCTGCAGCACAGCAGCCTGGTTCGCATCACCAAGTGCCTGCGACAAATGTCCGGCCGACACCAGCGCACCATACGCCAATAAGTTAGTACTTAAATTAACTTTACCGGCCGGAAAACGGTTTTCCAGCTCGTCGCTGTCTGAAGCAATCACCCCATCTTTGGTGGTTTGACGCTCGTTATAGGCCAGACACCAGTTAATTAGCGGCAATAATTGCTGCGCTTGTTGTGGTGAGCCCGCCGCCAAGGCATATCGGCTGGCGCCATAAGCCACCATCGCGCAATCACCACGGTCACCAGCACCATTCCAGATATCCAGCCCTTCGGCGATGATGGATGAGGGCAGCGCTTTAAATTCCGGATTGATAAAACGGGCAAAATGACCAAAGCTGACCGCTGCCGATTCGTTCGCGTTGGCATCGCCTAAAAACGGGAAAAACGGGTTCACATATTCGGCCTGATCATTGGCCCAAATCGCTGCATAATAACGGCCGCCACCTGGCCCATGCAGCAAACCGCCTTTGGTGCGGAAAATACTTTCAGCGGCGCGCAATTTGGCAAATTCAAACATCTGATTAATCACCGGATCCGGCGTTTCCAGCTGCAGTTTTTGTGCTAACGATGCCACATAAAGCTCGCGCTGCAACAAAGTGTCGGCGGCTTGTTGCGGGCTGATGCTAGTGATGACATTGGCGCTAACCAGATCTTTGCTGCGCAGCGCGCTAAAAACCAGCTGATAACTTTTACTTTCACCTGGTTGCAGTGTCAGATCGCCGGAAAAGTCACTCTGACCCCGGATCAGATAACTGCCATCCACCCCTTTAGCAGCATCGGTTTGCAGTTGATACTGCAGCGGCGCCACCTGTACCGTCAGCGTTTTGTTGCCATGATTGCTCAGAGTATGTTGTTCCACCAGATAAGCCGCGGTTGGGCTTGGCGCTAAAGTGCGTTGCAGGCTAAGGTCAGCGTTTAACTTGCTGTGAATAGTCAACAGGCCATTGTATTGCACCCACTCAGGCCGCTCCGATTGCAGCAACTGGCCTTGTAAACGCAGGGCTGGCGAGACTTTCAAATCAAATTCATGGCTTAAACTGGCGTGGGTGTCGTTGGGCACGGTGCGCAATAATGGCCACACCACTTTGCGCTTTAACAGCAGTTCACCCTTGCTACCGGCACCATAATAAATAATCGCCGACAGCTGCTCGCCGCTGAATTCCAGATGGTCCTGATGGGCATCTTTCACTTGCCAGCGAATTCTACCCGGCTGCAACTGCCAACGGTCGGTAAGGCTATTGGCCAGGCTATTGATCTCGTTATTGGTTTGCATTGATACGGCAGGGGTTGCTGCAGCAGCTGCCGGCACCGCCTGTGCGGTGTCGTTTGCTTGCTCCTGGCTGGTACAGGCCAGTAATAACAGGCTGCCACAAAGCGCCAGCATGGTTGGGTTGGTCATGTTGTTCCTCACATACAGCGGCCAGACTCAGGCCAGGATTTTCTGGGTTTTATTGCGATATTGCTGCGGCGTCATTTGCAGTTCTTGCTGGAAAATATCGTAAAAACGGCTGATTGAACCAAAACCGGCTTCAATCGCAATATTCAGCACGCCCTGCTCGGTGTCGACCAACAGCGCCTGGGCATGCAGCAAGCGCAGCCGGTTAATGTATTGTTTTATCGATATTTTCATCACCCGATGAAACAACTTCATCGCGTAATTGGGGTGCAGTCCGGTGACCATCGCCACGTCGCTGATGGTGATTTTCTGATCATAGTGATCGGCGATATACCGCAACATACCGTCGATATGCGATAACCCCGCCACCGGATTTTTTTGCTCTTTTTGACCGGCCTTCAGCCCGGCTTTGTCACCCGCGCCAAAACTCTGATAACTTTCCACCGACATCCGCCGGATCCGGCCGCGAATTTCACTGATCACCTGCGCCGTCAGCGCGTCGTTTTTTAGCGCTAAATCTTTGTCCCACATTTGGGTTAATGCTACATCCCCCGGATGAGCGTTGTCGGCGACCAACACTTCACCGCGCAGTAAACCCCCAATAAATTCATTGGGAAATTTCCACTGCTGAAAAGCCTGCAGCGGAATATAAATATTCACCATATAACCATCACCAAAGCTGGCCGTCAGCTGATGTGGAATAGAAGCCCAAAACAGGATCATCCGCCCTTGCGGCACATAAATTTTGCGGCCATTGATCAAATATTCAGCGGCGCAATCAAACAGGAAGTTAATTTCAATATGGCCATGCCAGTGGCTATGCGGCATCACATCAGGGCGATGAATTCGAAAACCAAACTTGTGTTCATTGCCCTGCCGTGTCAACGGGCTGCTGTAATCAAAAATGATGCGGTTTAGCCACTCTTGCATACCCTGCCTCCTGTTTCAGATAGCCATTCTCCGGATGACGGTTCCCGGGTGACGAGATCCCAGACAGTTCCGCCTTAGATAGTATTTATATTATATATTGCATACAATATTCGCAATGTGCAACTGAGGAAACAGGAATAAATGGCTGGGGATCGGGAATGAAGGAGTCTTTTGGCTACTGGCTGGAGAACTACAACATAGTATTCCCCACCAGCTCGGCCATCGATTTCACCTGATTGACTTTTAACCTTGCAGTTAGCGTAAAACCACCGGGTCGCAACAGGCTTTCGACAATCGATAATCGCGGATCGGTGTTACCTTTTTCCACTTCACGCAAGGTCTTTTCCGACACCTTGCACAGACGCGCATAATTGGCCTGGGTCATCTGATACAAACCTGTGCGGATCTGCTGCACCGCTTGCCCCAGGCTGATTTCGCCGCGGTTCAGTTTTTCTATAACCTGTTGTTGAAATTGGGCTTTATCTGAGGTTTTCATAACAATTTCATCCGTGTAAGCTTCTCTGGCAGATAAGCAATCTGAATTCTGGCATCCTTACCGCTTCCGAAAAAATTCAGCGTTGCGGCATCGTGCCAGCGCCCATCCCAATATGTTTGCAGCAGCATCAAATGAATAGTCCAAGGATTTAGTGAATCGGTAGTTTAGCTCCGTTTTTTAGCAAAAAACAGTAGTTTGCTACCGATAAATACGTAAAGACCCACATTAAACGGTAGTTTGTTACCGCTTTATACTGGAAGACGTTGGGATCATAAGAACAGCTAGTCTCAAAGTTACCCCAAAGGGATAGCAGTCCGGTGATACTGCCCGGTGCGTGCTTTTTAAAACGCAAAAAAGACCCGGCAAATGCCGGGCCAAACTTCAGGGTGTCACATCTGACCCGTGTTTTAACTTCCGTTAAAATTCTTTAATCACAACGGTCTGGCGCCATTGCCGGACCGTTGATTGTTCACAACAACAGCAATCTATTTCATCAACCCTTTAAAACTTCGCCCGCACCCCCAGTGAAAAACGACGGCCATAAGTGGCGGCGTATTGGATATGCGAAGGGTGGCCTAAATAGCGGGTGTCGATTTTGTCTTGCAGGTTGGCAATGTCACCACGGATGGTGAAGTTGTCGCTGATGTCATAGCTCACGCCAACATCCATCCAACTGGTGGCGTTGTTGTGCAGCGCTTCGGCCACTGATTTACCGCCGATATTGGACCAGTTGTCCCAGGCGTAATAACCAGAGCGGGCGTTGTAGGCAACACGCGCTTCAAAGTTATGGTTTTCGTAAAAGGCCACCAGGTTGGTTTGGTTTTTGGATAAACCGCGAAATGGTTTTTCGTTGCCTTGGTCATCTTTTTCACCGGACACACTGTCGTTATAGGTGTAGTTGGCTTGCAAACCAAAACCGGCTAAATAATCAGGTAACAGCTCATCGAAGGTTTGCAACCAGGCGAGCTCATAACCACGGATGCGCGCGGTTTTGCTGGCATCGTTATAAGGTTTCCACACTTCAAATGGTTGGCCATCAATGCTTTCGGTGGTTTTATCCCATTTGATAAAGCTGGCCACTTCTTTATAAAACGTGGCGAAAGTGACAGTGCCGCTGTCGTGGTAATACCATTCCAGCGCCGTATCAAACTGGTCGGCGGTATAAGGTTTTAAGCCTGGGGTGCGGGTCTCGTAATAGCGGACCCCCTGATCATTAGGTTTGACGTTGATATAGGTATAAGGCGCCAGTTCGGCCAAGGACGGCCGTGAAATCACCTGTGAAGCGGCGGTGCGGAAAATCACCTCATCGGTCAGGTTCAGCTTAAAGTTTAGGCTCGGCAGAACGTCATCGTAACTGGACTCTTCCTGTACCGGCTGCACCGCTTCCCAGCTGTTATCGACCGGCTGGCCGTCAGCACCAAAACGCAAATTATGAATATTCTGACTATGGCCGCTGGATGCGACATCAGTACGGGTATAACGCAGGCCAAGGTTCAGTAAATAGGCTTTGCCAAACAGTTCATCCTCAACGTTCATCTCGACAAAAGCATGGGCAATCTGTTCTTCAATAATGTAAGACTGCGCTTTGGAAATATCGGTATTAAGTAACGCAGCAGCGGCCGGATCTAGCTCGCCTAAAAACTTATATAAATTATCCATATTCACCGTCGCCCAGTTGGCCGGAATATTTGATTTGTTGCTACCCATAAAGTTACTGATGTTGCCGGCATCCAGCGCGTTGCTGGGTAAGCGCCACCATTGATGGCCATAAAAATCCACCAATGCCGATTGCGGTGCGTTAATTTTCGCCAGGTTTTCGCCGGCAAAAATAGAGGCATTGCGCGAACGGTGGGTGATCCGCTCTTTTTCCTGAGAGTCAAAACCGGCACCAAACATCACTTTGCTTACCAGGCCATCGTTTTCCCAGGTACCGGTAAAGGCCGCATTCTGGGTAGCATCATTCACGCCGGTGCCGTCGGTATTGGTGTACCAGGCGCCAAACACGCTAGCGGGCGTCACTTCTTCTGACAACACAATATCCGGCACTGCCTGGCCATTATTCCAGTTCATGCTGGCCGATTCGACACCAGTGCGCGCCACCACATATTTGTTGTCGCCGTTGTTTTTGTTTTGTGCTTCTGAACTTGAGATATCGAAAGTGTACGTCAGGTCATCCAGCACCCAATTCACGTTTAAGCCAAACTGATAAGTGGTATTCCGTCTTGGTGCGCGGGTATCAACGATATCCATCAGCGCCGGACCTTTCCAGGCCAGCTGTTCAGCCCAACCGTCAGCCCCCACTTTGACATCGGTATACACACCATTTTTCGCGGGTAACCATGACTCGGAATAAGTCACCACTGACAACTGCCGGCCGTGCGAATCAATGTCATAGACGCTGTATAAACCATCAAAATTCACATCAATATTGTTAGCGGGCCGCCATTGCAGCGCCACGGTGCCGCCGGTGCGGGTGCGTTCATCTTCATAAGAGGTCAGCTGGGCGTAACCTGGGAAACGCACTGCGGCGTGATCGACGGTGCCATCACGGCCAATATCAACCGGCCGTTCGCTGAAACTCCAGGCCTGATAACTGTCGTGGCGATTGGTGTAATTGGAATGGGTAATGGAAGCTAAAGCACCAAAAGTGTCGTCAAGAAAAGTGTCGCTGATAAACAACGAGGCTCTGGGATCGTTACTTTCTGCCCTTTCGTTGTAAGTGCTGTTCAGCGATCCCGACAACACAAATTTACCAATATCCAGCGGCCGCGCGGTTTGGACATTGACCACAGCGCCAATGCCGCCTTCCGGTAAATGGCCTTGTGGCGTTTTATGCACCTGCACGCCGCTGATAAGTTCAGAAGCAATCACGTCATAGTTAAAATCACGCGATGGATTGTCAGACGCCAGTTTGCGGCCATTTAAGGTGGTGATGTTGTAGTCACCGGTTAAACCACGCACGGTCACCGTCTGGCCTTCGCCATTGGAGCGGGTGACGCTGACGCCCGGAATACGCTGTAGCGCTTCGGCGACGTTTTCGTCCGGGAACTTGCCGATATCTTCGGCAACGATGGCATCGACCACGTTATTCGCCAGTTTTTTAATTTCCTGACTTTCTTTTAAGCTGCTGCGAATGCCGGTGACTTTAATCACTTCAACGCTGTCGTCAGTGGCTGGTGATTTTTTGGACTTTTTGCTTTTGGCTGTGGTCGTTTTTTCTTGCTCTGTTGGCACCGCGGTGCTTTGCTCTGTGTCAGATAGTGTCGCAGGGAGCGCCGCAGGGAGCGCCGCTGCAGCCGGCCACGCCAATGCTGAGCTGATGAAAAGTGCCAGATATGTTTTGTTCATGGGATTGCCTCGTGTAGTCAATAAATCCGGCCGGCACTTTTGCACTGCTGTTGCGCAATCGTATTTCGTTGCGGTACGCCAGCTAAAAAAGCCATTGGCCAGAAGCTGTTTGGCAATAAAGCGCACTGACGCTTATTGCTGTTCAACGCTGGAACGGCGTTATTAATCCGCCTTTTATCCGGCAAACGCCTCCTTAAATCCGCAGGCTGTTTCTTGAAAAATAAGCAGCGGTTTTTTGCACAAATCTTATGGCAACAATCTGACGAAATTCTGTATTCGCATCAGGAACGGGATCGGGCTGCAGCAGCTTAGTGCAGGCCGTACCGCTGTTTTAAGCGGTGCTCTGTTGGGTCTCTTGTGCTTTTGGGACTGAATATTCCGGCTTTGTAAGCTTTGCCGGATCTGGCGTTGACGGGCTTTGAGTTCAGGCGCTACCGTCTGCGCCAGCAATCGTCAACACCAGAAGGAAACCCCATGTTTGGACAGTCGGAACATCCACACCGGCGCTTTAATCCGCTTTATGGTGATTGGGTGCTGGTGTCGCCACAGCGCTCGCTGCGCCCGTGGCAAGGACAGCTGGAAAGTCCGGCCACCACCGTACTGCCGTCTTATGACAAAGACTGTTATTTATGCGCTGGCAACAGCCGCATCAATGGCGAGCGCAACCCGGATTATCAGCAGCCATTTGTCTTTACCAACGATTTTGCCGCGTTGACGGCACAAACGCCGGATTGTCTGCAAAACGAAGATGATTTGTTTATTTTGCAGTCGGTGCGGGGCACCAGCCGGGTGATTTGTTATTCCAACGACCATAGCCTGACCATGCCGGAGCTGAGTCAGCTGCAGATTTTGCAGGTGATCCGCAGCTGGATTAGCCAGTATCAGCAGTTGTCACAGCAGTATTGTTGGGTGCAGGTATTTGAAAATAAAGGCGCGATTAACGGCTGCTCGAACCCACATCCGCATGGCCAGATTTGGGCCAGCAATACCGTCCCCACTTTACCCGCTAAGGCCGATAGCGCGCAGCGTCGGTATTTGCAAACACATGGCAAAAACCTGTTGCAACATTATGCGACAGAGGAAATTAAAAAAGCCGAGCGGGTCGTGCTGCAAAACGAACATTGGCTGGTGGTGGTGCCTTATTGGGCCAGCTGGCCGTTTGAAACTTTGTTATTGCCGCTGTCGCCGGTGGCACGGATGGAGCAACTGAGCCATGCGCAGCAACTGGCGCTGGCGGATATGTTGCAGCAACTGACCATCCGCTACGACAATCTGTTTCAGTGCGCTTTTCCCTATTCGATGGGCTGGCACGGCGCTCCTTATCTGCCGGATGGCCACGAGCAGCCGGACGAATTGGCTCACTGGCAGCTGCATGCACATTTTTATCCGCCGCTGCTGCGATCCGCAACGGTGAAAAAGTTTATGGTAGGCTATGAAATGCTGGCCGAAGTGCAACGTGATATGACGCCGGAACAAGCAGCCGCCAGATTGCGCGCGCAAAGCAATATTCATTATAAAACGCCCCAAGCAATGCTGAAGTCGCAAGGAGTTGATCATGCGTAGTCCTGAGTCGATATGTGCTGAGTCAATAATACCGGCGTTAATCCAGGCTTTTGCCAGCCATTTTCAACAACCACACCAGCATATTTTTCAAGCTCCGGGCCGGGTCAATCTGATTGGCGAACATACTGACTACAACGACGGTTTTGTGCTGCCTTGCGCCATTAACTTTTATACCTGGGTGCTGGCAGCGCCACGCCACGATCGGCAAATCCGCGTGCTGGCACTGGATTATCAACAACATGACCAGTTTGAGTTGCCTTCCAACGCCGGCCACACTGCTGAAAACCCAATTTCACACCACCACCACTACAGCTGGGCTAATTATGTGCGGGGCGTCGCTAATAGTTTGCTGCAACAGGGTTATCCGCTGCAGGGTTGTGATATTGCCATCAGCGGTAATATCCCCAAAGGCGCCGGCTTAAGTTCATCAGCATCGCTGGAAGTGGCGTTGGGATTGGCATTTAGCAGCCTGAGTGGTTTTACGCTGTCAGGGCAGGACAATGCCAGAATTGGCCAGCACGCCGAAAATCAGTTTGTCGGTTGCCACTGCGGCATTATGGATCAATTAATTTCCGCACTCGGCCAACAAGGCAACGCACTACTGATTGACACCCGCAGCCTGCATTGCACCCCGGTGGCCATTCCCGACACGCTGGCGGTACTCATTATCAACTCCAACGTGCAACGTGGTTTGGTCGACAGCGCTTATAACGAACGGCGCTACCAATGTGAACAAGCGGCCAGCAAGCTGGGGCTCAAAGCCTTGCGGGATATCACCAGCAAAGAGCTTCAACAGCAACAACATCAATTATCAGCACTGGAATTGAAGCGCGCCCGGCATGTGGTCAGCGAAAATGAGCGCACTGAACTTGCCGCCAGCGCACTGCAACAAGCTGACTTGGCGCTGCTGAGCCGGTTAATGGCCGAATCGCATCAATCAATGCAACAGGATTTTGAGATTACCGTACCGGCCATTGATACGTTGGTGCAGCTTGTACATCAGGTGATTGGCAACCAGGGTGGTGTACGGATGACCGGCGGTGGTTTTGGTGGTTGTGTGGTGGCATTGCTGCCACATGCACTGGTCGCCGATGTTTGTGCTGTGGTAAAAAGGAACTACCCAACACTTACTGGCCTGCAGGCTGATATTTTTATCTGCAAGCCCAGCCAGGGTGCGTTGCAATTAAGTCAAACCGGCAGGAACATATAAGTACAGGAGTTGTAGATGATAAGGATCATCGTGATGGTGCTAGCAGCGGTATTGCTGGGATGGCTGTTTTGGCAATGGCAAGTGCAGCCGCCTGTGGCAACCACCCACTTCACGTCGCACGGTGTCGTGCCAACACAGCACAAAACCAGCAACGCTGTCGCGACTGTGGCAACAACTCCTGAAGTCTGTTTTACCAGAGCTCAGTTAACAGCAGATCCGGAGGCTGTATTGGCCGAGCAATGGCTGAACCGCAATTTGCCGGATCCAAGTGATTTACCAACACAGGCTCGCACCTTCACAGTCGCACAGCTGGAAGCTGAAGCCGCCAGCGGTGATGTCGATGCGATGTTTAAACTGGGTGTGAAGTATCTGTGGGCCGGTATGAAACCCCACCGGGATCAACACCTCAATGCCAGCGCCATGACGCCCGACCAACAACTGGACTATGCCGAAAAATCCCGTTTTTGGTTCTGGCAAGCCGCTTTACATGGCCGGTTACAGGCGTTTTTCGAAATAAGCCTCGCCGAGAACGCGCGGTATCAATCCCAAAACAACAGCACGCCTTCGCCTGAAATCACACCGTTAAGTGCCGCTTACCGATTGCTAATGCAGGAAATTAACCCAAATTTCGCCAGAGCGGTGGGTGTTCGCTCTGAACATATCCTGCTAAAAGCTGAAGATCAAGCCCAGGTAGCACCGCTACTGGCGACACTTCGCAGTCAGTGGCAACAACAGCGACAAGAGCTAGGCCAGCCGTTTAAGCTGGATCTGCCGGTACCGGATTATGTAACAACCTTTGAGCAAAAACTGGCACAGCTTTGTGCTTCAGAGTGGAGCCAACCGGCGCTATAGCAGGCGGTTTCGGTGCGCGCAATAATGACTACCACTGGTACCGGCCGCCAGCCTAGCGGTTATGCCAGTAGCTGCAAATAACCATCCGCCAGCATTTTATTCACCAACGCCAGCCGGACATCGTCGCCCATATCACCCGGAATATCGCGGATGGTAAATTGCGGCGTGTTGATGATAAACCGCACGCTGCGCTCCACGCCAAGGTGGATCAGGCTTTGTTTGCCGGGCTGGCGAAAATCCAGAATATGTGGTGTCGCCAGCAACTGGGCAATCGCCAATGGATGATGGCGGACTTGCTGACTGACTAAGGTTGCAACTGACGTTGCAGCTAAATTCAGCGGCGCAGGTTCGGTGGTGAGTTTCGGCAACTTCTGGATCATTTTGGCGGTGCGAAAATTCAACGCATCTTGCAAAAACTGTTCGGATTGACAAATATTCCGAAGTTTTTCAATACCATGGCGAATTTGCTGTGGGATGACAGCGCCGCCGCTCCCGCCGATTGGTTGCTCCAGCTGGCCTAAATTCAGCCGCAATGGTTTATCCAAATCGGATAAAAAATCCAGCGCAGCAGCAATGGCTTCGCGAACCGTTACCGGCACAAAACCTATCGATAAGTGAATGGACTCGCCGGTCGATTCCACCGTATGGGCGGTACCGCGCGGCACGTACAATAAATCACCGGCGGCTACGTCAATGATCCGGTGACGGCCAAGCGCGGGTGGTTGCTCGCCAAGGCCAGTCCAGTTATTTGGCAGCGTCGGCGGTTCATCAGAAATAAACCAGCGTTTGCTGCCTTGCAGCTGAATGACAATCACATCCACTTCGTCATGATGCACCGGCGCTCTGGCACCACTTTCACTCCAGAAAATCACCACCCCCACCGGATTTTGTACGATAAATTCCAAAGCACGGGTAAACCGGCTTAATTGCGGCGAAATATCGGTCACTTCAGGAATACGCACCGTGTAACCGGTTTGATGATATTTCGCGATCAGTTCGGCAAAAGCCGTGGCATTAGGCACGGCATGAGGCGTTGGTGGCGGCACCACTGGCTTTTCAATATGACAGGTCAGACTAGCGGCATATTTAGCGAAGCTGTTTAAAATGGCCGTTGTTGGTGCTTCCCCCAACATTAAGTGGCGGTTAACTTCTGGCTGATTTAACAGCGCCAGCGGCTTGCGGCCAAACACCTGCTCGAAAAACTCGGTCATCGGATAAGGACCAAGTACATCGGCCACAATTTTTTGAGCTTCGCTGAGGATCAAACTGAAATTTCCGTGCTGCAATAAAAGATTGCAGATTGTTGCAGAATTACAATGTTGCTTGCAACAGCCATCTTATGGCAGCAACTAGTGGTGAAATTACCACAGATTATCCTCATCCTCTGGCTGACGACTCGCCTTTGACTTGCTGTACAAGTCACAATAAATCAAGGCACAATCGTCGTCATGCGACGCGTTTTGGACACTCCATGCAGCTCGAAGTACTCAATTCAATCAGCCAGGTAAGCGCCAGCGCCTGGAACGATTTATTCGCCGCAGATTACCCATTTTGCCGCCATGAATTTTTGCAGGCGTTAGAGCTTGGCAACAGTGTTGGCAACGGTACCGGCTGGTTGGCACAGCATTTATTGTTGTGGGATGGACCGACATTACTGGCGGCTGCACCGGCTTACCTGAAACAGCATTCGTATGGTGAATATCTGTTTGACCGGGTATTTGCCGAAGCTTATCAGCGGCATGGTTTGTGTTATTACCCGAAATTGTTATTGGCAGTACCTTTTACACCGGCAGAAGGGCCACGGCTTGGCATGGCCAAAGGCGTTGATCCACATCGTGTTTTACCTTTGTTGCTGCAAGCTTTGCACGAAGCTTCTGTCGGCACTGTAGCCGGCACTGCAGCCAACAGTGCAGCCGACTCTGCAGCGTCAAAGTTATTAGCCTTAAGCCACTTCCAATGTTTATATGCAGGCGAAGTCGAGCAAACCCTGTTTCGCGCCAACGGCTGGCTGGAACGCTTTGATGTGCAATTTGAATGGCAAAATCCACCGCAAAAATTTTCAAATTTTGCGCAGTTTTTAGCGACCCTCACCGCCCGTAAACGCAAACAAATTCGCAAAGAACGGGCGCTGGTACAACAGCACGGACTGCAAATACGCACCTTAACCGGCGACTGCCTTGATGCCGCTTTCTGGCTGCAGTTTTATCAGTTTTATGTCGCGACTTATTTAAAACGCTCCGGTCATCAGGGTTATTTAACCGAACAGACTTTTTTACTGTGGGGTCGAACCATGGCTGCGCAGATCGTGGTGTTTAGCGCATGGCTTGGCGCTGAGATGGTGGCGGCGTCTTTATGTTTTCGCTCCAATGATAAATTATACGGTCGTTATTGGGGCTGCAGTGAGGCTTTTGCCATGTTGCATTTTGAATGTTGTTATTACGCCGGGATCGACTACTGCATCGCACAGGGGTTAACCGCCTTTGATGCCGGTGCTCAGGGTGAACATAAGCTGCAACGAGGTTTTGTGCCGGTGATCCGTAGCGGGTTTTATCGGTTTTTGCCAGCGAGCACGTCAGCCGTGCCATCAGGCGCTGCACAGGCTGAACTTGTCACAAGCATGCACAGCGCTATCGCCAATTATTGTCTGGAAGAGCAAAGCATGGTGCTAAATTATCAGCAGCAAGCGCGCTCTGCTTTACCTTTTGCGAAGCTCAGTCCGTCGGATAATTAGCTTTAGCGACCGGCTTTCGTGACTAGCATTAGTGACCAGCATTAGCGCCCGGCTTTGGCAAAAAGCGCGGCGAAATCGTCGCTGCTATGCCGCTCCGGCAGTTGCTCATGCACCTCGCCCCAGTTGCGATTGACCATCACCCCACGTTGCACAGCTGGCCTTTGATCAATGGCTTTCGCCCAGCGCTGCACATGTTGATAACTTTGCACATCCAGAAATTCCGCTGCGTTATATAACCGGCCCAATGCCAAGCCGCCATACCAAGGCCAAATCGCCATATCGGCAATCGAATATTCGCTGCCAGCAACAAATTCATGCTCTGCCAGTTGCCGATCCAGTACATCCAATTGCCGCTTGGCTTCCATCGCATAACGGTTGATGGGATATTCATATTTTTCCGGCGCATACGCATAAAAATGACCAAAACCACCACCGACAAAAGGCGCACTGCCCATTTGCCAGAACAGCCAGTTCAGCACTTCAGTACGCGCCTGGCCTTCTTTGGCTAAAAAGGCCCCAAACTTTTCTGCCAGGTGCAATAAAATGGCGCCTGATTCAAATACCCGTTGTGGCACTGCACCAGATAAATCCAGCAACGCCGGAATTTTACTGTTTGGATTTACGTCTACAAAACCACTGCCAAATTGATCGCCGTCGCGGATGCTTATCAGCCAGGCGTCATATTCAGCGCCCTGATGCCCAGCGGCCAACAATTCTTCCAGCATAACAGTCACTTTGACGCCATTTGGTGTCGCCAGCGAATACAGCTGCAGCGGATGTTTGCCGACCGGCAATTTCTTTGCTGCGGTGGCGCCTGCAATAGGCCGGTTGATGCTGGCAAAAGCACCGCCATTTTGCGGATCCCATTCCCAGACTTTAGGTGGAGTGTAATTATTGGTGCTCATCGATTCTCCTTAGAACAGATCCTATATATACCCAAACAACTTGAAGATGCGGATTTCAGCGGGAGATAAAAGAACTTGAGGCAAGGCAGCGATTGGAAGCTTTGGTTGTTCCAAAGCGACAAGCGC